>Ga0082335_1000280_pt1 | contig 133743 bp, 129 predicted proteins | sample Subgrocontami58m_FD_72375 | JGI IMG/M metagenome (GOLD analysis project Ga0082335, IMG submission 72375) | Subsurface groundwater microbial communities from S. Glens Falls, New York, USA - GMW37 contaminated, 5.8 m (SPADES assembly) (version 2) ...
TGCGCGCCGAGATCCGCAAGCTCCAGAAAGAACTCGGCATCACCACCGTCTACGTGACGCACGACCAGGAAGAGGCGCTGACGCTGTCGGACCGCATCGCGGTCTTCAACCAGGGCAAGGTATTCCAGATCGGCCCCCCGAAGACGCTGTACGAGCGTCCGGAGAACCGCTTCGTCGCCGACTTCATCGGCATCAACAACCTGATAGAGGGCACCATCGAGTCGGTGGACGCATCACCGCCGCGGCTGCGCGTGAAAACCGCGATCGGTGAAATTTCCGCACTGCTGGACGAGCGCTTGCGCCCGGGCGATTCGTGCATCGTGTCGGTGCGGCCCGAGAACGCGGGTCTCGATGGCGAGACCGCTATCGGTAGCAACCGGGTACAAGGCACCATCGCGTTTGCCGCCTACCTGGGCAACGCTGTGCGCTACGACGTGGACCTGGGGCAGGGTGTTGTATTCAAGGTGGACATCCGCGATCCCTGGCACCACGAGCAGCGGCCGATCGGCGCGCCGGTCGCCGTCAGCTTCGCGGCCACCAGCACCGTGGCGATTCCGGCGGCAGCATGAAGCTGCCGCGGGCTTCCATCGCCCTCCTGGGTTTCGGGCTGATCTGGGCCTTTCTGATCGCGTTCGTCCTGTACCCGCTGACCCGGATTTTCTACGACGCGGTCACCAACGAGGCGGGCCAGTTCACGCTGGTCAACTTCCGGGATTTCTTCACCGACTCGTTCTATCTGCGCTCGTTCTGGAGGTCGATGGTGCTGGGCGTGGCCGCGGTCTTCACGACCTCGGTGGTCGGGATCGCAGTCGCGTTGCTCATCATTCGTTACGAGTTCCCGTACCGGAAAACGTTCTCGTACCTCACCATGCTGCCGATGATCCTGCCACCGCTGGTGGGCGTGCTGGGATTCGTCTTCATCCTCGGCCGTGCGGGCACGGTGAATATCCTGCTCATGGACTGGTTCGGCATGGAGCACCCGATCAATTTCATGTACGGGATGCACGGCATACTGCTGATTGAGACCGTGCATCTCTTTCCGCTGATGACGCTCAGCATTCTCGACTCGCTCTCGAAAGTCGATCCGTCGCTCGAGGAGGCGGCGCAGGGCGTCGGCGCGTCGGGCTGGCACAGGTTCTGGACCATCACGTTGCCGCTCACCACCCCGGGCTTTATGTCGGGAGCGCTGCTGGTGTTCATCTGGACCTTCGCCGACTTCATCACGCCGCTGGTGCTCGGCGTGCAGGACCTGCTCGCCCCGCAGGCCTATCTCAACATCATGCAGTTCGTCGACCGGCGGATTTTCCGCATGGGCATCGTGATCTCGGCGCTGCTGGTTGTGCTCGCCATCATTTTCGTGATCGCCGCGCGCGAGTACGTGGCGATCAAGGACTACAGCTCGCTCGCCTATTCCAAAGTCGAGCGCCGCCGCCTGGGACCGGTCCAGCGCTGGCTCGCGGTGGGCCTTCTCACGCTGCTGATGATCGTGTGCGTCATTCCGCAGGTGGGCGTCGTGTTCGCCGCGGTCGGCCGTGGTTGGGCGCTGACGCCGTTTCCGGTCAACTACACGCTGGAATTCTTCCGGACCGTCAGCATCGAGACGCCGAAATTCATCATCAACTCGTTCCTCTACGCGGGGCTTGCGCTGATCCTGTGCCTCGTCGTCGGGGTGCCGATGGCGTGGATCATGGCGCGCACCCGCGCGCCGGGGCGCAACACGATGGACGCGCTCACGACGCTGATCCTCGCGATACCGGGAACCGCCATCGGCATTGCCTACATCCGGGCTTTCAACTTTCCGCTGCCGGTCATCGACGTTCCGCTGACCGGGATGTGGCTGATCCTGCCGCTCGTGCTCGCGGTGCGCCGGCTGCCGTACACCGTGCGCGGCAGCTTCTCCTCGCTGCTGCTCGTGCATCCGTCGCTCGAGGAGGCCGCCGCCAACGTCGGCGCGACCAAACTGCGCACGTTCCGCGACATCACGGTGCCGCTGGTGTGGAAGGGGATACTCGTCGGCGCGCTGTTTTCCTTCATCATGTCGATCCAGGAGGCTTCAGCCACGATCTTTCTCACGCTCGGCGGCTGGGAGATGATTCCGTTCGGGATCTTCACTTTTTATATCGCGGGCTCGCATAGCCAGGCCGCGGCGCTCGGCGTGATCCTGATCGTGGTGTGCGCGCTGAGCCTCTACGTGGTCAACCGTATCGCCGGAACGCGCGTCGGGGGATTATTCGGCTGACGCCGCAGTGCCCGACGCGCGCGTGGTTTATGAGGCGAACCACGAGTCACGAATCACGAGCTACGTCGCGCGAATCACTGCTTTATCTGCTCTATGGTTCCGGTGTGGAACTTGTATTCGCCGCGCTTACGGTCGCCGTAATAGTGCGTGAGCGTGTTGCGCACCGTCGCAAACGCGATCTGGTCCCATGGAATTTCGCTTTCGGCGCACAGCTTCGCCTCGAGCGTTTCGGCGCCGGCGTGAAAACCGAGATCGAGCAGCCGCGCGCGAAACAGCAGGTAGACCTGGTTGATATGCGGGATATTGTAGAGTGCGTAGAGCGCGCCGATTTCCACCCGCGCGTTGGCCTCTTCCAGGGTTTCGCGCAGCGCGCCCTGATGCGTGGTCTCGCCGTTTTCCATGTAGCCGGCGGGCACCGTCCACAACCCGTAACGCGGTTTGATCGCGCGGCGGCACAGCAGGATCCTGTCTTCCCATTCGACGATGCAGCCAACCACCATGCGCGGGTTCTGGTAGTGGATGGTGTGGCATCCGCCGCACACGTAACGCGGCAGCGTGTCGCCTTCGGGTATGCGCAGCGCGACCGGTGCACCGCATTGGCTGCAGAATTTCATGGTTATTACTATACGGGAACCGGCGTGCGTTGGAAATGCAGGCCCGGAATTGCGTATGCAATTGCCGCCCCGCGCGTTGGCGCTGCGTGGGGCGCAAATTGCGCCGCCGCCGCATGTTATGATTTGACTTCTTCAGTTGGTCAATGGGACGGAGGCAGGCAATGGGTGACGGGGCAAGAATGACTGTGATCGGCGTGGTGTCGTTGATCATCGGTGCCGCGGGTGGATGGTGGTATGGCATGGTGCAGGTTGACGAGGTGACGCTCAAGCTCATGGGCGCGCTGCAGGAAAAGGATCAGGTCATGCAAAGCGCGGACCGCCTGCGCAAAGCGAACAACGAGGCGCCCGCGAAATACGGCAAGGAGCTCGGCAAGCTGGTCAGCAACGCCGGTGCGCCGGCGCCGGCAACGCCGTCCGCAACGCCGCCAGCGCAAAGTGCTCCGGCCGCGCCTGCCGCAGCAACCGCCACGGACGATCCGGCGAAGCTTATCGACGGTGTGCGCGTCATACTGGCAGCGCGCGATCGTATCCGCGCCGCGCTCGATGGCGTGCGCGCAGCGATGAATTCCGAATTCGATGCGCTGGCGGCCGAACTCGGCAATGCAACACCGGATGCTGAAAAACTGAAGCAGACGCTGGAATCCCTGAAACAGAACTGGCCGCAGAAGGAAAAGGGTATGGAAACGGCCACGCGTGGATTGCTGGTTGACCTTGGGGTATTGCAGGCGCCCGCTGCGCCCGCCGCGGCGCCGCAACCGGCCGCCGCACCCGCGCCGGCGCCGGCCGAAAAGAAATAACCGCACCCTACCAATTGCAATTCCTCGTGGCTGGCCACGGGGATAGGCGCAGTTCACGCGGAGCAACTCAAGCGCGTTGTCAGGCCGAAACTGGTTCGCTGCCATCCGACTTGAACGGGCTGCGTTCGCCGAGTTCATCGACGTACGCCGCGATGCCGAGCGACTCGCGCTGGAGGAAATCCTCGACTGCCGCGGCGAACTGCGGGTGCGCGAGCCAATGTGCGGACTGCGTTGCGACCGGCAGCAGCCCGCGCGCGATCTTGTGTTCGCCCTGCGCACCGCCCTCGAAGCTGGCGATGCCGTTGGCGATACAAAACTCGATGACCTGGTAGTAGCAGGCTTCGAAATGCAGCGCTGGATGGTATTCGAGCGCGCCCCAGTAGCGGCCGCACAGCCGTTGCCCGTTGTGGATGTTGAGGGAAGCGGCGATCGGTTTGGACCCGTGCATCGCGACGATGAGCACGATGTTTTCGGGCATCAGGCGGCCGATGGCGCGGAAGAAATCGAGGTTAAGATAGGGTGTGGAGCGATGCTGGCGGTAGGTCTCGCGGTAACAGCGGTTGAAAAAACCCCATAGCGCGTCCGTGATGGCGCTGCCCTCAAACCACTCGCAACTGATGCCGGCATCGTGCACGCGGCGGCGCTGCTGCCGGATCTTTTTGCGTTTGTCGTGGTTCAGCGTCGCGAGGAAACCCTCGAAATCCGCATAGCCGTGATTGCGCCAGTGAAACTGCACCCCGTGGCGCAGCATCAGCCCGCCATCTGCCATTTCAGCGGCCTGTCCGGCTGGCGGAAACAGGCAGTGCAGCGAAGATGCCCCGGTTTCGCGCGCCAACTCGAGCGCGGCATCGAGCAACAGCCGGCGCTGAGCGCCATGCGCGGCAAGCAGACGTTGTCCGGTCACCGGAGTAAACGGCACTGCATTGAGCAGTTTCGGGTAGTAACGCAGCCCGTGGCGCTGGTAGGCGTCCGCCCACGCCCAATCGAATACGTACTCGCCGTACGAGTGGTCCTTCAGGTAGAGCGGCATGGCGCCGGCGAGCGCGCCATCTTCGCGCAGAATCAGGAACCGCGGCGCCCAGCCGGTGGCGGCGCCGGCGCAGCCGGTATCGTGCAGCGCATGGAGGAATTCGTGGCGCAGGAACGGGTCGTCCCCGGCGAGCCGGTTCCAGTCGAGAGCCGGAATCGTGGCCAGCGAGTCGAGCACTTCGACGACGGAACCGGGTGTCTTCATCGAGGCAATGATATATTAGCACCATGAAAATCGCGATTGCTCAATTCAACTGCACGGTCGGCGATCTGGCCGGCAACGTCGAGCGCATCCTGGAATTCGCCGCGCGCGCCCGCGTGCAAGGTGCGGATCTGTTGGTCACGCCCGAGCTTGCGCTGTGCGGTTATCCGCCCGAAGATCTACTACTGCGCAGCGATTTCTATCGTAATTGCGACGTGGCGCTCGAGCGGCTGGCGGCGCAGGTCGCCGGCATCACGCTGGTCGTCGGCCATCCGCGCCAGGTCGACGGCAAGCGCTATAACGCCGCATCGGTGATCCAGAACCGCCGCGTTATCGCCACGTATCACAAGCATGCGCTGCCCAACTACACGGTGTTCGACGAAGAGCGCTATTTCGACACGGACGACCGGCCGTGCGTATTCCAGGCCGGCGGCGTCAAGTTTGGCGTCAACATCTGCGAGGACACGTGGGGCAAGCAGGGCCCGCTGCTGGCGCATCCCGGCGCGGATGGCAAGGAACTCAAACTCGGCATCAATATTTGCGCCGATTCGTGGGCGGCAGTGGCGCCGCGTGCTGCGCGCGCGGCGGGGGCCGAAGTGCTGCTGGTGCTCAATGCGTCGCCCTATCATGTGCGCAAGCAGCATTCGCGTTACGACGTAATGCGCGAACGCGTCGCCGAGAACGGCGTGCCGCTCGTCTACGTCAATATGGTCGGCGGCCAGGACGAGCTCGTCTTCGACGGCGCGTCGTTCGTGCTCAGCCGCGAGGGCAAGCTCACTCACCAGCTGCCGTTGTTCAAGGAAGCGCTGGGGATAGTGACCATCGAGAACGGCGACGCCCAGCCGGGCGAACTGGTGCCGGAGCGCTCGCTCGAGGCCGAGGTCTATGATGCGCTGTGTCTCGGGGTGCGCGACTACGTCGGCAAGAACGGTTTTCCGGGCGTGCTGCTGGGTTTGTCGGGCGGCATCGATTCGGCGCTGACGCTGGCGGTCGCCGTCGACGCGCTGGGCGCCGCCAAGGTGCGCGCGGTGATGATGCCGTCGCAGTACACCGCGAGTATCAGCCAGGAAGACGCGCGCGCGCAGGCCGAGGCGCTCGGCGTGCGCTACACCGAAATCGCGATCAGACCGGTATTCGATGCATTTCTGGCCGCGCTGGCGGATGATTTCAAGGGGCTGCCACAGGACACCACCGAGGAAAATCTGCAGTCACGCATCCGCGGCACTCTGCTGATGGCCTTGTCGAACAAGGGCGGCTCGATCGTGCTCACCACCGGCAACAAGAGCGAGATGGGCACCGGTTATGCGACGTTGTATGGCGACATGGCGGGAGGCTTCGGCGTGCTGAAGGACATCAGCAAGATGATGGTCTACCGTCTCGCCAACTATCGCAACGGCATTGCGCCGGTGATTCCGCAGCGCGTGATCACGCGCCCGCCTTCAGCCGAGTTGCGGCCGAACCAGGTGGACCAGGACAGCCTGCCGCCCTACGACGTGCTGGACGCGATCATGGAGGCCTATGTCGAGCACAATCTCGGGCCGCGCGAAATCGAGGCGGCCGGTTTCGCCCGCAAGGACGTCGAGCGCGTGATCCACCTGCTGCGGATCAGCGAATACAAGCGGCGCCAGGCGCCGATCGGCATCCGCATCACCCCGCGCGGCTTCGGCAAGGACTGGCGCTACCCGATCACCAACAAGTACCGCCATCAGTTCGAATGATTTATCTCGGCCCCGCCAGGCCGTATACTATGTCCGTAAACCGGTCGCGACGCGCAGCCGGTCGTGAGGAGGCAGAGAGGGTGCGATGAAAAAAATCGAAGCGATATTCAAGCCATTCAAGCTGGACGAGGTTCGCGAGGCACTGTCCGAAATCGGCATCAGCGGCCTGACGGTAACCGAGGTCAAGGGGTTCGGCCGGCAAAAGGGCCATACCGAGTTGTACCGCGGAGCCGAGTACGTGGTGGACTTCCTGCCCAAGGTGAAAATCGAAGTCGTGATCCCGGACACCCTGCTCGAGCGGGCCGTCGATGCCATCATCAAGTCCGCGCGCACCGGCAAGATCGGCGACGGCAAGATCTTCATCACCAGCGTCGGCCAGGTGATGAGGATCCGTACCGGCGAGACCGACGAAGCCGCTATTTAGCCGCGCGCGTCCCGCTTTTCAACAGCACCATCACCGCGCCGCTGCCGCCGTCGGCCTGGCGCGCCTGGCAGAACGCGAGTACTTCGTCGCGCTGGATCAGCCAGTTGGCGACTTTGGTCTTAAGCACCGGCTCGCGGTTTTTCGAGCGCAATCCCTTGCCGTGAACGATGCGCACGCAGCGGGCGTTGCCGCGGATGCACGCGTTGAGAAACTCCACCAGCAACTCGCGCGCCTCGACGGACGTGCATCCGTGCAGGTCCAGCTCGTCCTGGGTCACCCAGTGGCCGCGGCGCAGTTTCTTCAGGATCTGGCGCGATAGCCCGTGGCGCAGATAAACCAGTTCCTCGCCGGTTTCCGTGCCGATGTCCCAAGTGATGTGGTCGCTCAGGCTGTCGGCAAGCGCGGCGCGCTCGTCGCGCAGCCGTTGCTCCGGAATGGGTTTGCGTTTGGGGCGCGAGTGGATCACCCGTCCGTGAGCGGGCAGGGGAACCACTTCCGCCAGCAGTTGCTGGAGCAGTAAGGCATCTTCACTGTGATGCCCGGCGGCGCGTTTTTTCATTTCTACGGCGCGAGCGACTCGAGGTATTTCTGCGCGTCGAGCGCCGCCATGCAGCCGCTGCCGGCGCTGGTCACCGCCTGGCGATAGACGTGGTCCTGCACGTCGCCCGCCGCAAACACGCCCGGCGCGCTGGTGGCAGTCGCGCCGCCGTCCTGTCCTGACCGGGTGACGATGTAGCCGTTCTTCATGTCGAGCTGGCCGGCGAAAAGTTCCGTGTTGGGGCGATGGCCGATCGCGATAAAGACGCCTTGCAACTGCTTATCGGTCGTGGTTCCGGCCTTGACGTGCTTCACGCGCATGCCGGTAACGCCGGATTTGTCGCCGAGCACTTCGTCGAGCACGTGATCCCACAGCAAGGTTGCTTTGCCGGCGGCAACTTTTTCGTTGAGCTTGTCGACCAGGATCGCTTCCGCACGGAATTTGTCGCGGCGATGCACCACCGTTACGTGGCGCGCGATGTTGGACAGGTACAGCGCTTCCTCGACGGCGGTATTGCCGCCGCCGATGACCGCGACCTCCTGTTCCTTGTAGAAAAATCCGTCGCACGTCGCGCAGCCCGAAACACCGCGCCCCATGAATGCCTGCTCCGAGGGCAGCCCGAGATACATCGCCGAAGCACCGGTCGCGATCACCAGCGCATCGCACGTGTAAGTGTCGCTGTCGCCGATGAGCGTGAGCGGCTTGGCGCCCAGCTTTGCGGTGTGTATATGGTCGAAAATGATCTCGGTCTTGAAGCGCTCGGCGTGTTTCAGGAAGCGCTCCATCAGTTCGGGCCCCTGCACCCCCATCGCGTCGGCAGGCCAGTTGTCGACGTCCGTCGTGGTCATCAGTTGCCCGCCCTGGGCGAGACCCGTCACCAGCACGGGTTTGAGGTTGGCGCGAGCCGCATAAACGGCTGCCGAATAGCCGGCGGGACCCGAACCGAGGATCAGCAGGCGGCAATGTTTGGCTGGTTTTGACATGGCTTTACCGGAAAATTGAATAACGTTGCAAAAACGCAACATTTTGGCAGCGAAAGCCCCGATTGTCGAGTTATGCAACTGCTTCAATATTCATTTTTAATTCATTGGTATACAATGATATTCGTGTATTCTCACCCGCTGAGCTTGTGAACAACTGAAAGGGAGCTGGTCGGATGAATCCCCTGATCCTGAAAACCGTCAAGTTGTTTTCATCGCTGTCCGATGAACAGTTGCGCATGCTGCAACCCTGCCTGCAATTGCGCAGTTACCCCCGCAATTCGCTCATCATGCGCGCGGGTGAAGAGACCGATGCCCTCTACATCATTCTTTCCGGCCGGGTCAAGATACTCATTCCCGATGAGGAGGGGCATGAAGTCATACTGGCGTTCATGGGGCCGAACGAATTCTTCGGCGAAATGGGCCTGCTCGACGACCAGCCGCGCTCGGCGAGCGTGGAGACGATCGAATCCTGCGAGATGCTGCGGTTTTCGAAAACCGGTTTCATCGCATGCCTCAAGGACAACTTCGATCTCGCGATGATCATTATCCGCAACCTGGTCAAGCGGCTGCGCGATGCAGATCGCAGCATCGAAAGCCTGGCGCTGATCGATGTTTACGGCCGCGTCGCGCGCCTGCTGCTCGACCAGGCTCAGGAGATCAACGGCTTGTGGATCGTGAAGCAGGCGCCGCCGAAGCAGGAAATGGCGCGCATGATCGGCGCGTCGCGCGAAATGGTAAGCCGCGTGATGAAGGATTTGCAGCAACGCGGCTATATCCGGATGGAAAAACGCAAAGTCGTTCTGCTCGACAAGATGTCGATGTCCAAGCGCGCACGTCCGAGCCTACAGGGCCAGGGTAAACGCACCGGGTTCGGTCGATAAGCCCCTCCCGGCGGCGGCGGGGTTGCGCTTTTTCCGCAGGCCGGCGCACCTGGGCCTGCGCGCTATAATCGGCTGATTCTGATGGCTATCTCCTGATCATGTCGTTCAGCGAAAAAGCGCAGTCGGGCCGCACCGCCGAAAACCCGCTGCCGCCCAAAATCGCGTCATTGCTGCGCGAATCATGGTGGCTTGCGCTGGTGGCGCTCGCGCTGTATCTGACGCTGATCCTGTTTACGTTCGACAAATCAGACCCCGGCTGGTCGCATAGCGCCAGCGTCGATCGGATCATGAACTCCGGTGGCCGTTTCGGCGCCTGGCTCGCCGATATTCTGCTCTATTTGTTCGGCGTCTCGGCGTGGTGGTGGGTGGCGCTGTGCGCTTTCATCGTTCGCTGGAGTTTTCGCCGCATCGAGCAGGTTGCGCCGGCCGACCGCCGTTCCTACATCGTCGCCGCCATCGGTTTCGTGATCCTGCTGGTGGCGAGCGCCAGCCTCGAGGCGCTGCGGCTCTACAGCCTGAAGGCAGCCCTGCCGCTTGCACCCGGAGGATTGCTGGGCGTCGCAATCAGCGGCTTGTTGTCGAAGGCATTCGGTTTCACGGGTGCCACGCTCGCGTTGATCGCGCTGATCGCGATCGGACTGAGCCTGTTTACCGGCATATCATGGGTCGCTTTCCTCGAGCGCCTCGGCGGCCAGCTCGAGGAACTTTATCAGCGCATCGGGCAGCGCTGGAGCGACCGGCAGGACCGGCGCGCCGGCGCGGCGGCAGTCGTCGAACGCGAGGAAGTGGTCGAAGTGAGCAAGAAGAAGTTCGAAGTCCACGAGCCGCTGCGCATCGAGCCGCCGGCGCCGCAGATACCGAAGTCGCCGCGCGTCGAGCGCGAGAAACAAGTGCCGCTGTTCGAGAACCTGCCCGATTCACCGCTGCCGCCGCTGAAGTTGCTCGATGACGCGGAACAGGCAGTCGATGTAATCAGCGGTGACACGCTTGAATTCACATCCCGCCTGATCGAGAAGAAGCTGCTCGACTTCGGCGTCGAAGTGAGGGTCGTAGCCGCTTACCCGGGACCGGTCATCACGCGCTACGAGGTCGAGCCCGCGGTTGGCGTCAAAGGCAGCCAGATCGTCAATCTGGTGCGGGATCTGGCACGCGCGCTGTCGGTGGTCAGCATCCGCGTCGTCGAGACCATACCCGGCAAGAGCTGCATGGGCCTAGAGATCCCGAATCCCGAGCGCCAGATGGTGCATCTGTCGGAAATCCTGAGCTCCCAGATCTACGCCGATATGCATTCGCCGCTCACGCTCGCGCTCGGCAAGGACATCGCGGGCAATCCGATCGTCGTCGATCTGGCGCGCATGCCGCACCTGCTGGTCGCGGGCACCACCGGCTCGGGCAAGTCCGTTGCGATCAATGCAATGATCCTGAGCCTGCTCTACAAATCGCCGCCCGCGCAATGCCGGCTGATACTGGTCGATCCGAAAATGCTCGAGCTGTCGGTGTACGAAGGCATCCCGCATCTGCTGACGCCGGTGGTGACCGACATGCGCCAGGCTGCCAACGCGCTCAACTGGTGCGTCGGGGAAATGGACCGCCGCTACAAGCTGATGTCCTCACTGGGCGTGCGCAACATGGCGGGCTTCAACCAGAAGGTGCGCGAGGCGGCGAAAATCGAGAAACCGATCCTGAATCCGTTCGCGTCAGGGGCCGACAATCCCGAACCGCTGCACGAAATGTCGCTGATCGTGGTCATCATCGACGAACTCGCCGACCTGATGATGGTGGTCGGCAAGAAGGTCGAGGAACTGATCGCGCGACTGGCGCAGAAAGCGCGCGCCGCGGGCATCCACCTGATACTGGCGACGCAACGCCCATCGGTCGACGTAATCACGGGGCTGATCAAGGCCAACATCCCGACGCGGATCGCGTTCCAGGTGTCGGCGCGCGTTGACTCCCGCACCATCCTCGACCAGATGGGCGCGGAAGCGTTGCTGGGGCAGGGCGACATGCTGTACCTGCCGCCGGGAACGGGTATACCGCAGCGCGTGCACGGCGCGTTCGTCGCCGATCACGAGGTCCACAAAGTAGTGAGTTATCTCAAAAACCTCGCGCCGCCGCAGTATGTGGAGGCCGTGCTGGACGAGCCGGAAGGCGATGGGGAGGGCGGGCTGGCGCTGGACAACGGCGGCGATGCCGAGTCCGACCCGCTTTACGATCAGGCAGTCGAGATCGTGGTGAAGACGCGGCGCGCTTCGATTTCACTGGTGCAGCGCCATTTGCGCATCGGCTACAACCGCGCGGCGCGGCTGATCGAGCAGATGGAGCGCGCGGGCCTGGTGTCGAACATGCAGTCGAACGGTAACCGCGAAGTGCTGGTGCCGGCTTCGGCGTCCGAACAATAAGCGGCCGGCCCCGGAAAATCTTCCGATGCGACTGATGCTCACCGCATGGCTGTTTTTCTACAGCGCGCTGGCCGGTGCGGCGGGTATCGACATGCTCAGGAATTTTCTGCAGCAGACGATGACTGGCAAGGCGCGCTTCGCGCAGATCATCGTCGACAAGAATATGAAGCAACTGCAGCAAGCGACCGGTACCATGCAGTTTGCGCGTCCCGGCAAATTCCGCTGGCAATACGACAAGCCTTACGAGCAACTGATCGTCGGCGACGGCTCCAGACTGTGGGTGTACGACAAGGACCTCAACCAGGTCAGCGTCAGAAAACTTGACCGGGCGCTCGGCGACAGTCCCGCGGCGCTGCTTGCCGGCAGCAACGAGATCGAGAAAATCTACAATCTGACCAACCTTGGCAACCAGGAGGGAATGGACTGGGTGGAGGCGGTGCCGAAATCGAAGGAGAACGCGTTCGAGCGGATCCGCCTGGGCTTCAGCCCGAACGGGCTCGAGGCGATGGAGCTGCGCGACCAGTTCGGCCAGGTTACCGTCATCAAGTTTGCCGGGGTCGAGCGCAATCCGAAACTCGCGCCCGAATTGTTCAGGTTCGTCCCGCCGAAAGGCGCGGATGTGATCAGTGAATGATCTGTTCGGGCGCCGGGATCCGGCGGCACCATTAGCGGATCTGCTGCGGCCGAAGACGCTCGATGAAGTAGTCGGCCAGTCGCACCTGCTCGGCCCGGGCAAGCCACTGCGGCTCGCGTTCGAGTCGGGCAAGCCGCACTCGATGATCCTGTGGGGTCCGCCCGGCGTCGGCAAGACCACGCTGGCGCGCCTGATGGCGCAGGCATTCGACGCCGAGTTCATTGCCATTTCAGCGGTTTTTTCCGGCGTCAAGGAAATCCGCGACGCGGTGCAGCGGGCCGAACTCATGCTGCAGCAAAGCGGACGGCACACCATCCTGTTCGTCGACGAGGTGCACCGTTTCAACAAGGCGCAGCAGGATGCTTTTCTGCCTTATGTCGAGCGCGGGCTGGTGACGTTTGTCGGCGCGACCACCGAGAACCCGTCGTTCGAGGTCAACAGCGCATTGCTGTCGCGCGCGGCAGTGTATGTGTTGCAGCCATTGGCGGATGCGGACCTCGCCGTATTGCTGCAGCGCGCGCTTCAGCATGCCAGCGAGCCGCTGGCGCTGGATGGGCGTGCAGGCGAGCTGATCATCGGTTACGCCGATGGCGACGCGCGGCGGCTGCTCAATATGGTCGAGCAGATTGAGATTGCCGCCGCGACGCGCGGTGTGCGGCAAATCGACGAAGCGCTGGTGCGCGACACGCTCACGCAAGGCCTCAGGCGCTTCGACAAAGGCGGCGACCAGTTCTACGACCAGATCTCCGCGCTCCATAAGTCGATGCGCGGCTCATCTCCCGACGCGACGCTCTACTGGATGTGCCGCATGCTCGATGGCGGGGCGGACCCGCTGTACGTCGGCCGCCGGCTGGTGCGCGCGGCGATCGAAGACATCGGGCTCGCCGACCCGCGCGCACTGCGGATCGCACTCGATGCCTGCGAAACCTACGAACGTCTGGGCAGTCCGGAGGGGGAGCTCGCGCTTGCGGAGGCCGCGCTCTATCTTGCGATCGCGCCGAAAAGCAACGCCGTCTACGGCGCTTACAATTCGGCGCGCGCGCTGATCCGCGACGGCAAGTCGCAGCCGGTTCCGGAACACCTGCGCAATGCCCCGACGCGCCTGATGAAAGAGCTTGGTTATGGCCGCGATTACCGCTATGCCCATGACGAGCCAGACGCATTTGCCGCCGGCGAGAATTATTTTCCGGAGGGCATGGCGCCGCAGCGCCTGTATGAGCCCACCGAACGCGGGCTCGAGGCGAAGATCAAAGCGCGGCTCGACGAACTGCGTGCGCTCGATGCGCAGGCGCGCCGCAAGAAATAGCGGCGGGCGGGGTGCTGGTCGTGCGGGACAATCTCCGCGATAATATCCGCAGAACGTAGGATGGGTTGAGGCTGTCAAGGCCGATACCCATCATAGACGAATGCAAGATGGGTATCCCCCGGATCAAGTCCGGGGTCAACCCATCCTACAAACGGAGTAACTGAACCCATGCTCGATATTCAATTATTGCGCAGCGACCTGCAGGGCGTGGCCAAACGCCTGGCTGAGCGCGGGTTTACGCTCGACGTCGCCGCGTTCGAACGCCTGGAGGCTAGCCGCAAAACGGTGCAGATGCAGACTCAGGAGCTGCAGGCGAACCGCAACCAGCTCTCGAAGCAAGTTGGCCAAGCCAAATCCAGGGGAGAGGACGCATCGGCGTTGATGGCCGAGGTCAGCGCACAGGCGGATAAGCTGAAAGCGCTCGAGCAACAGCTCGACGGCATCCAGGGCCAGCTCAATAATTTCCTGACCGGGATTCCCAACCTTGCTCATGCGAGCGTGCCGCTCGGCGAATCGCCCGAAGAAAACCGGGAAATGCGCAAGTGGGGCACACCGCGCGCGTTCGACTTTGCGGTCAAGGATCACGTCGACATCGGCGCAGGCCTCAAAGTGCTCGATTTCGACGTGGCAGCCAAGATTGCGAGTTCGCGTTTTGTGCTGATGAAAGGGCAGCTCGCGCGGCTGCATCGTGCGATCGCCCAATTCATGCTCGACGTGCATACGCAGGAGCACGGCTACACCGAGGTCTACGCGCCGTACCTGGTCAACGCCGCAAGCATGTTCGGGACCGGCCAGTTACCGAAATTCGAGGCAGACTTATTCAAGGTTCCGGTTGGATTGGAAGAACCGACGCCTCGGGAAGTGGAGGAGGTGGTGAGAGCAGGAGTTGAGTCGCTTTCGCCTCCGCGGCAGAAATATCTGTACCTTATTCCTACGGCCGAAGTCCCCGTCACCAACATTGTCCGCAACGAGATCGTTGCGCTCGCCGATTTGCCGCTGAAATTTGTCTGTCACACGCCGTGTTTTCGCTCGGAGGCTGGATCGTACGGCAAGGATACGCGCGGCATGATCCGCCAGCACCAGTTCGACAAGGTCGAGCTGGTGCAGATCGCGCATCCGTCGCAATCCTACGACCGGCTGGAAGAATTGACCGGACATGCCGAAACTATATTGAAGCGGCTCGAGCTGCCTTACCGGGTCGTGATGCTGTGCACCGGCGACATGGGAGCTCCCTCTGCCAAGACCTACGACATCGAGGTCTGGCTGCCGGCGCAGAATACTTACCGTGAGATTTCGTCGTGCAGCAATTACGAGGCGTTCCAGGCGCGCCGCATGCAGGCGCGCTTCCGCAACGAGAAGGGCAAGCCCGAGCTCGTCCACACCCTGAACGGTTCGGGTCTGGCAGTCGGCCGCACGCTGGTCGCGATCATGGAAAACTATCAACGCGCGGACGGTGGGGTGGAAATTCCCCCCGCCCTGCAGCCTTACATGGGCGGATTGAGGGCCATCGAGCCGGCGCGCTGATCCCATGAATCACGCACCATACGAACCACGAACTTGTCTGCTAAAATACGCGCCTCCGGAGAGGTGCCAGAGCGGTTGAACGGGCCGGTCTCGAAAACCGGAATACGCGCAAGTGTATCGTGGGTTCGAATCCCACCCTCTCCGCCAGTCAAGTACTTTAAGGCGCTGATAACCTGCAAGCCGCCCGCGTCTTACTCAGCCTTGATTCCGGCTGACTTGATTACCTCCGCCCATGTCTTGGTGTCCGACCGGATGCGAGCCGCGAACTCCTGCGGGGTGCTGGTTTCGACCTGCAATCCCTGCGCCGCAAGCGCCCGCAGCACGTCCGACGCCTGAACGGCTTTAATAGCCTCATTACGGATACGCTGAACAATCGAGGCGGAAGTGCCGGAGGGCACGAGTAACCCATACCACGAACTCACCTCGAGTCCGGGAAAACCAGACTCGACCAGCGTCGGCAGATCGGGCGCAACTTGCGAACGTTGCAAGCCGGTCGTTGCGATCGCCCTGAGCCTGCCCGCTTTCACCAGCTGCAGCGACGACGCAATGCTGGAAACACCAAACTGCGTTTCGCCCGATAGCACGGCGGCCGCGGAAGCACCGCCGCTTTTGTATGGGACGTGAACCATCTCGATGCCGGCGCGCTTTTGAAAAAGCTCGGCCGCAAGATGCAACGGCGAACCGATTCCGCCGGAGGAATAATTGAGGGAGCGCGGCTTCTGCTTCGCCAGCGCGATGAGCTCCTTGACGTTGGCGGCCGGCACACTCGGATTGAGCACGAGGATGTACTGCGAGATTGTAAGCATCGTAACGGCCTGCAGGTCTTTCTCCATGCTGAAGGTGAGCTTGTAGAGAGCCGGATTAGCGGTCACGACCGTGCTCAAGCCGAGGAACACGGTGTGACCGTCAGGCGCTGCACGAGCCACGATCTCCGCGGCAATGTTGCCGGCCGCGCCCCCCCGGTTGTCGACCACCCATTGCTGACCCATCGCCTCGGACAACTTTGGGGCGATGATGCGGCCGATCGCGTCCGCGCTCCCGCCCGGCGCGAAGGGCAGCAGCAGCCGCATAGGGCGGGTGGGGTAGCCGGGAACAGAGGCAGCGAAAACCGCTGTGGCGGAGCACGTCGCTGCGGCCACGAGAAGAAACGCTGCCGCTCGCGCCCTCATTCGACGACCGTGTCGGCGTTTACCAGCAGCGACTGCGGAATCTTGAGGCCCCAATTCCCTATTCAACTTAGGAGCCATAAATCTGCTTGAACGTCGGATCGTCTTCGAGTTTAAACGCCCGCAATGCGTTCTTATAAAGAATCTTCGGCAAAATCTCTTCATTCCACGGAATCTTCCAGAACTCGTTCATAAACGGCTTGATTGGAACAGCCGGGAAGCCAGATCCGAAAAGAAATTGATCCTGGAAACCAAAGAATTTACTGTTTACTGCTTTCACCCATTCCTCGGTGCCTAACTGGATGACATACATATCTGGTGACACAAAAACGTTCTCATTCCGCGCTGCAAGAATGATGGCCTCACGAACATAGGGATAACAACCGTGGCCAGCGAGGATGCGCATGCTTGGGAAATCCTGAGCCACTCTGTCTAAACGATGAGGGTGCGCGCAATCCATGTTGTTTCCTGCATACGGACCGGAGGTCTGCGGGATCATCAGCATATCTCGCTCGGCACATTTCTCATAAATGGGATACAGCCGGCGGTCGTCCACGTCGCAGCCAGGGGAACGACCGGGTTCAATAAAGACCACGCGTAGACCCAGCTTGTATGAGCGCTCGATCTCCTCCACCGAATTATGCAGAACGTTGCCCGCATCAATGCCAGCCACACCGATGATGCGTCCCCAATTCTCCTTCTGAAGCTTCGCCATTAAATCGTTCGAAGTCGTGCGCGCCGCCTTGGGTTTCCCGCCGATCACGACGCCACCAGGGGTCTGGCCGGAGACCGAAACCGCGGTGTATATGTCTACCTCGCCTATTTCCTCGAGGAACGCTTCCATGGTTCCCACGGAAAATGACTTGATCTGATCGATCAGCGGCTGATCCCGCCAAAAATGGAACCGGCCTGTCTTCCTGGCGGTGTCCGCAAAGTATGACCCCGCCTCCTTGACCGTAACCCGGCAACGAACATCGATGATTCGCATGACTATTCTCTTTCTTGCTCTACGACCACTTTAGCCGAATGCGGGAAATGGTAAAAACTACTCGATGCGCAACCCGCTATCCTTGACAATTCTTGCGTATTTCAGAATTTCGGACCGGATGAATTCGCGAAACTCCCCGGGAGAACCCGGGACGATCTCGGCCCCCTGCTGAACGAAGCGATCGAGAATTGCGGGCGAATTGAGCACCTGCATGATCGTCGCGTTCAGCCTGGCAACGACAGCAAGTGGAGTGCCCAACGGAGCCAGGGCACCGTACCAACTTTCCTCCTGGAACCCCGGTAATCCGGACTCGGATATGGCCGGAATGTCGGGCGCAATACTCGCTCGCTTCAGGCTCGTTACACCGAGCCCTTTTGCCTTCCCCGCTTTTACCATCGGGAGCCCGGAAACGATATTCGAGAACATCATGGTGATTTGGCCACCGATCAAATCCGCAAGGGCGGGCGGGGTTCCCTTGTAGGGGATATGCACGATGTTCACGCCCGCGAGCGACTTAAAAAGCTCCGCCGCCAGATGCGTTGGCGTGCCATTTCCAGCCGACCCGTATACAAGCTGCCCGGGTTTGCTCTTTGCAAGCGCAATCAATTCCTGGATGGAATTCGCCGGCACGGAAGGATGCACGAGCAGGATTCCCGGGACCCTGGCGACCAGGCAAATCGGCGCAAAATCCTTCAGGGGGTCGTAGGGCAGCTTCTTGAACAGGTTGACATTCACCGCGTGAGTCGCAACATTACCCATTAGCAATGTATAGCCGTCCGGGGATGAATTCGCCACGATTTGCGTTCCTATAACACCGCTTGCCCCGGCGCGGTTGTCGACCACCACTTGCTGCCCCAGCTTTTCCGCCATCTCCTTGGCAAGAATACGAGTGACAATATCGACACCACCGCCAGCCGGAAACGGAACGACAAACCGAATTGGACGCAGCGGGTAAGCTCCCGCCAATGTAGCCGCATCAGCAACAGTGGCGACACCAGATAACACACCGATGGCTAGGAAAACAGCTTTCATGGCTAACGGTTGCTTGTATCCGGAAATTAAATTAACAGGCGTTAACGCAGAGGCGGCCAGGATGCGGCCTTTCGGTACACACCTCCAGCCGCCAAACGTGATGTTCGCGGCAGAGTTGCGCCAATTGCACGTGGCTGGCTTCTATCAGGGCTGGCATATCGGCACTTTTGGTAGATTATACCGGCGCTCGAGTCCGGCAGGTGCGCGCGCGGCAGGATATATCGTGGCTGGGCCCGAGTTGCACCAACTGGTGCGCTGATCGGAACGGGGGACTTGCCCGGCCACTCCTTGACAAGTGCTACTATTGGGATTGTTCGCGACTGGTGACTGGTGCTCACCGGCCTGACGACTTTCATCACCATTAATCTTCAATCTCCTCCACGATGACCGATTTTCTGGGCCTCGGAGCCACTGCCGTCGTCGCCTGCGCGATTGCGATAATCGCCGGCAGCACCGTGAAAGGCGTGGTGGGCATCGGATTGCCGCTGGTTTCGCTGCCGGTGATGGCGACTTTCATCCCGATCCCCAAGGCGATCGCGTTGCTGCTGATTCCCTCATTCACGACCAGTGTATGGCAGACGTTTCAAGGCGGCCTCTTTGTGCCTTCAGTGAAACGGTTCTGGCCACTGCTTCTGGGAATGGCAATCGGGACGCCGATCAGCGTCCGGATGCTCGCGACTTTCGACATCAAGGTGCTCTACCTGATTCTGGGTACGATCGTCGCGGTCTTCGCGGCATTGCTGCATCGAAGCCTCGTGTTGCCTGTTTCCCCGCGCGCCGAGCCGTGGGCGGCGCCGGTGGTCGGGGCGGCTTCAGGACTCGTCGGGGGGCTGTCGATGTTGTTCGGCCCGATCTACGCGATGTATATCGCAGGACTCAGGCTCGGCAAGGAACAATTTGTCGCCGTGATCGCGCTCTCCAACGTCTGGGCCACCTTCGTTCTCGCCGCGTCGATGGCCCGGTTCGATCTCATTGGCGGCACCGACTTTGCGGCCTCCCTGCTCGCCCTGATTCCCGCGTTCGCGGGGCTGGCGATGGGCCAACGGCTGCGCGGGCACATCAACGAAGATCTATTCCGCAAGACGCTGGCGGGGGTACTATTCCTTATCGGGCTCAATCTGATACGAAAGGCGATAGGTTAGAAAATGTTTTGGATCTTCATTAGTATCGTGGCATGCGCCGGCTGGTCGGTTTCTGACTCGTCAGCACAAGGTTATCCTGTCAAGCCGGTTCGCATCGTGGTGGGTACTTCGGCCGGCGGTGGCGGCGACGTCATCGCCCGCGTCGTGGCTGGCGGACTGACGCCGATCCTTGGCCAGCAGGTCGGCGTCGATAACCGTCCGGGCGCTGCCAGCAACATCGCAGCCGAAATCGTCGCGAAGGCGCCGCCCGACGGCTACGCTCTGTTCGTGGTCAGCATCACGCACGCGGTCAACGTCAGTCTGTACCGCATCCTGCCGTTCGATCTGATGCGCGACTTCGCGCCAGTGACGCAGCTCGCCAGCTCGCCGCAGATCCTCGTCGTGCATCCTTCGCTGCCGGTGAAGTCGACCGACGAACTGGTCAGGCTCGCCAAGTCCCGGCCTGGCGTGATCAACTATTCGTCCGCGGGCGCGGGCACCTCGACGTTTCTCGCGGCGGAATTATTCAAGGCCCGCGCCGGCGTGAACCTGGTGAATGTGCCGTATCGCGGCGGCGGCGCGGCGTTGACCGCGGTCATTGCCGGCGAAACGCCGGTTTATTTCGCGCCGGTGGCCTCGTCGTTGCCGCAGATCCGGGCGGGAAGATTGCGCGCGCTGGCGCTGACGAGCGCGCAGCGCATGTCTTTGCTGCCCGGGCTGCCGACCATCGCCGAGGCCGGCTACCCGGGATACGAATGCGGCAACTGGTACGGGCTGATGGTGCCGGTCAAAACTCCGCAAGAGACGCAGGCGACGCTGCATCGCGCAGTGCTGGCCGCGTTGAACCATCCGGAGGTGAACCGGCGCCTCGTCGATCTCGGCTACATCGTGGTCGGCGATCAGCCGGGAGAATTCGCAGCCTACATCAAATCCGAAGTGGAAAAACTCGCGAAGATCGTCAAGGCGCTGAATCTGAAGGCCGAGGCGTCCGACTGATATCAAAAATGACTATCGCAATTCACTCACCAGGGGGAAAGCGCCATGAGCAAACATGACGAGCGTATGAAGCGCGGGACCAGACTCTTGAAGAAAATGGGACGCGACGGCCTGCTGGCTGGCCAGCAGGAAGATTATCCGGACCTCTACAATCTTACGGTCGCCAACCTGTTCGGCGATGTCTGGACGCGTCCGCACCTGACCTTGCGCGACCGGCAGCTGATCACGCTCGCAGCCGGCGTCGCGCTGGCCCGCACCAGCGGCAATCACTCGCATTATCACAGCGCCCTGCATATCGGCATCACGCGCGAGGAGATCATCGAATTGATCATCCACGTCGGCCACTATGCCGGCTGGCCGACGATCGGCCTGGCGATGCGGCAACTGAAAAAGGTGATTGCCGCCGGCGGTTCAGGGAAGAATCAGAAAAATTCACCGGCGAAAATGCGAAAACTGGCAGCCGCATGGGAAAAATGATCTAAGCCGGTGCAGCGCACCGCCGGCGAATGCTACTTCTTCGCCTCCGCAAATACTTCCATCGCCATGTTGTGCGCATCGAGCGACGCGGGGATGCCGCAGTAAATGGCAACCTGCAGCAACACTTCGCGGATTTCTTCCCGGGTGCAGCCGTTGGTGATTGCGCCGCGCAGGTGGATGCGTAATTCGTGCGGGCGGTTGGCTGCGCACATCATGGCGAGCACCAGCAGGCTGCGCATTTTGCGCGGCAGCGCTTCACGGCCCCAGATTTCACCGTACGCGTACTGGTTGATGAGCTTCTGCAGCGGGGCGCCAAACTCGCCGACGTAAGACATACGCTGCTCGACGACATCCGCACCGAAAATCTCCTTGCGGATTTTCATCCCGGTTTGAACCATTTCCTGATCAGCCATACTCGTGTTCTCCTCGATTTGACAATTGTGGAATCAAAAATCGATAACCCGCCGGATCGCCGCAATGATACCGGCGCGATCGGGTAACGCTGCCTTTTCCAGCGGCGGGCTGTAAGGTACGGGCACCGGCGCTGCGCAGACGCGCTGAACGGCAGCTTTGAGCGCGCGGAATGTCGCACGGTCCTCGACGACAAGTGCTGCGATTTCGGAAGCCGCCGAGCAGGTTGGGGGCGCTTCGTCGACGATCACCAGCCGTCCGGTTTTGCGAACCGACGCACGGATAGTCTCGACATCCAGGGGCACGAGCGTGCGCGGATCGATGACCTCGACCGAAATACCCTCGCCGACCAGCTCGTCGGCGACCGCCAGCGCTTCCTGCACGTAGTAGGCGAGGCCGACGACGGTCACGTCGGTTCCGCTTCGCCTGACCTCGGCGATGCCCAGCGGCACCGTGTGATCGCCATCGGGCACCGGGCCGACGACTGCGTTCAGGCGGCTGCACTCGAACGAGACGACCGGATTGTTGTCCCGGATCGCGCTCTTAAGTAGGCCTTTGGCATCGGCGGGGGTTGCCGGCAGAATGATTTTCAGCCCGGCGACGTGCATCCACATCGAATAAGGGCTCTGCGAGTGCTGGGCGGCGCTTCCCATGCCGCCGCCCACACCACAACGATAGGTCACCGGGAAGTCGGCCTGGCCGCCGAACATATAGCGGATCTTGCTGGCCTGATTGACGATCTGATCCATCGCGACGAAGGAGAACGTGACCATGCGCCAGTTGACGATCGGCCGATAGCCGCAGGCGGCTGCGCCGAGCCCCATGCCGGTCAGCACCGACTCGGAGATCGGGGTGTAGCGCACTCGTGCCGGCCCGAACTCCTTGATCGGGTTGCCCGTGAAATCGGTGCCGAGAGTGATCACCCGTTCGTCGCGCCGCATTTCTTCCGCGACCGCTTCATCGAGCGCCTGGGCGTAGCTGATTTCCCTCAATTCAAATCTCCTGTTTGCACTGTGCCCCCTCACCCTAACCCTCTCCCCCCAGAAACGGGGGAGAGGGAAATTTCTTGTTATGTGCTCTAAGCCGGTGCCGCGAACATGTCGACCAGGATGTCTTTGGGATCCGGAAACGGGCTCGCGTCGGCGAATGCAACGGCCTCCTGCAGATCAGCCTGAACCTGCCTGTGCAGGCTCCCCAGTTCGGATTCGGAGAGCAGGCGCCGCGCAATCAGGTCAGCCGCCAGGTGCGCGATCGGATCGCGTTCCTTCCATTGCGCGATCTCGGCAGCCGGCCTGGTTTCAGGCGGCGGCGTGGCGCGCACCGCATGACCGTGCCAGCGGTAGGTCTTGCCCTCGAGCAGGAATGGACCTTCGCCGCGCCGCGCCCGCTCGACCGCCGCGCGCGCGGCCTCGCAGACGGCCAGCACATCGTTGCCATCGACCGTGAGACCCGGCATGCCGTAACTTTTGGCATGTAACGCCACATCGGTGACCTGGTGTTGCACCCCGACTGCATTGTTGGCGGCGTACTGATTGTTCTCGCAGACAAATACGATCGGCAGCTTCCACACCGAGCTGATGTTGAGCGCTTCGTGAAATTCGCCCTCGGCAACCGCGCCGTCGCCGAAGAAACAGACCGCAATGTTGCCTTTGCCGTCGAGCTGCGCGGCCAGCGCGGCACCCGTCGCCATCGGCAGTCCGCCGCCGACTATGCCGTTGGCGCCGAGCATGCCCACCGCGAAGTCGGCGATGTGCATCGATCCGCCTTTGCCTTTGCAGTAGCCGTCGACGCGCCCGAACAACTCGGCCATCATGCGCTTGATGTCAGCCCCTTTGGCGATGCAGTGACCGTGCCCGCGGTGCGTACTCGTCACCCGGTCGGCGTTGGTCAGGTTGGCGCAGACGCCTACGGCCATGGCTTCCTGGCCGACGTAGGGGTGCACTACGCCGTATATTTTTCCCGCCTTGCGCAGCCTGATCGCCAATTCGTCGAATTCGCGGATCAGGATCATTTTTCGCAGCAACCCGATCAGGTCAGGTGTGTTCGTAACCATCGATTTCCCGTCATGTCAGAGGCTATGCAGGGCCGGGTAACTTATCGGAAATCCAATTGCAGCGCAATCCGGAGTCTATTCGATATAATCGAACGCGAGGAGGCTAGCATGTCGGAACTGACGCATGACGACGTCCTGAAGATACTCAAAATCATCGACGGGATGGGGGATCGCGATATCCATCTTGAAATTGGCGATCTCAAGCTGCATGTAACCCGCGGTAACGACCCGTCGCACCTTGGTTATACAGCTGCGGCGCCGGTTTCGACGACATCCGCCAAGCCGGTCGAACCGGCCGCTTCGCCGCTCAAGCCGCAGGAAAAGTTCGAGGTGCCGGCGGGGCTGATTGCCGTGTCTGCGCCGACGATCGGAACCTTTTTCCGTGCGCCGTCGCCGGGCGCCCAGCCGTTTGTCGAAGTCGGCGATCATGTCGAAGCCGACGCCATCGTCGGCGTGTTCGACGTGATGAAGCTGTTCACTTCTCTCGCCGCGGGTGTGGCCGGTACCGTGACCGCGATCCTGGTCGCCAACGAGGCGCTGGTCGAGCAAGACCAGCCGCTCGTCCTTATCAAGCCCGATTGAACGGGCAATGTCCCGTGGCCTGCCGCGGGGTTGTCCTGGGCAGGAACCTGGAGCTGTTGCGTTGCTTATGAAAATTGCCGTATTCACGAAGAATCGCCTTAATCCTGCGTATGGCGCAGCCCGGCTCGGCGCGGAGCGGGCCGCCGCGCGGCTGGGCGTGCAGGTGACGCATTACGTGCCGGAGGTTGCGGACGACGCGGCAGAGCAGAGCGCGCTGCTGGAACGCGCGCTGGCGGACCGGCCGGACGCGATCGCGCTCGCGGCGGTGCACCCGACGCAGGTCAATGCAGCGGTACGCAAGGTCAATGCCGCTGGAATTCCACTGGTGGGCTTCATCAGCCGTTCCGATGCAGGCAAGTGGGACTGCTTCATTGGCGCTGACAACCGCCGCGTTGGCGCTGAATTGGCAGCGTACCTGTGCGCGCGGCTGTCCGGGAACGGCGCTGTCGTGATTGTCGGGGCAGCGTCAGATTCAATCACCAGCATCGACCGCACGAGCGGATTCCGCGACGCGGTGGCAAAGTATCCAGGCATCCGCATCGTGGGCACCTGCAACGGCGAGTATCAGCGTGAGCCGGCGCGTCGGGAAATGGCCAGGTTGCTTGAGGGAGTGGCGCACATCGACGGCGTGCTGGCCGCCAACGACGTCATGGCGCTGGGCGCTATCGAGGCATTGCAGGCGGCCGGCCGCAGCGCGCTCGTCATCGGCGTGAACGGGACACCTGATGCGATCGACGCAGTAAAGCGCGGGATAATACTGGCGACGGCGGATTTCAGCGCGCTGAACCTCGGCGCATTGGCGACAGAGTGCGCGGTGCTGCGGGCGCGCGGCGAGGTGGTCCCCCGGGAAATCATGCTGCCAGTCGAGATCATCGATCGCAGCAACGTCGGAATCTGGGATCTGCCTTATGAGCGCCGTGCTTGTCTCGAATGGGACGAGGCGCTGCGCATTGGAGTGAAACGCTGACACGTTGCGTCTCGCCAGCCTGATTTTGCTACTGCTGGACGCTAATGTTGGCTTCTCGGATGACGCGTCCCCACTTGTCGTATTCCGTCCGCATGAACTTTGCGAAATCGGCTGGCGTGCTGGTCAACCCGTCAAGATCCACCTGGGCGAGCTTGCTTTTGTTTTCGGGTGAGTTCATGAGTTTGACGACTGCGGCATTCAGGTAATCGACGATGTCGGGCTTCAAGCCCGCCGGTGCGAGCAGGCCCCACCAGGTAATCACGACCAACTCCGGCATGCCGGCTTCGGCGGTAGTTGGCACGTTCGGCAGCGTCGCCACGCGCGCCGGCGCCATTACGGCAAGCGCCCGAATCTTGCCGGAATTGACGAGGGGAATGGTCGCGGGAAGACTCGATGTCACCATGTCCACCTCCCCGCTCAGCATGGCTGTCATTGCAATGACAACGCCCTTGTATGGCACGTGCACGATATTGATCTTGTTCAGCGACTTGAAAAGCTCGCTTCCCAGCTGGGCGTGCGAACCGATGCCGCCGGAGCCGAAGTTCAGCTTGCCGGGATGCGCTTTTGCCAGTTTCACCAGCTCGCCGAGGCTTTTCGCCGGTACCGAAGGGTGAACGACCATCACGTTGGGCACTGCCGCCAGCAGCGTGATCGGCGTGAAGTCCTTGAACGGGTCATAGCCCAGCTTCGGGAAGAGGTGGGGACTGATCACGAACCCCGTACTCGTCACCACCAGCGTATAGCCGTCAGGGGGCGCTTTGGCCGCCACCTCGAGCGCGATGTTGCCGGCGGCTCCCGTCCTGAAATCAGGCACGATCGTCTGTCCCACCGATTCGCGCAGCTTGTCCGCGATGAGCAGTGCCAGCATGTAGACGACGCCGGTTTGATATCCGACCATCAGCCGGATGTTCTTCTCGGGGTACTTCTGGGCCAGCACCTGCGCCGGGCACGTCAACAGCGCGAGCAGAGCAAGACTAAGAGGTATTTTCAAGATTCGCATCGGTTCGTCTCCGGGTGATTGCGGCTATCAAGTAAAATGGGGGCGGAGTCATTTATCGATAGCAATCTGCTCTCGGGCTACTGCCAATAAATGATTCTAACTTATCTACTGACATGAACGCGCATCCCGCCGCTGGCGATGCCGGGGAGTCGCGGCAGTTCCCGTACTGGCAGCGCAATCTTAAGGCGCTGCCCATTGCCAACTTTCTATGCAGCATGGGTTTCGCCCTCTCGTGGCCGTTCCTGCCGCTGATGTTGCGCGGCCTGGGCGCGCGGGAGAACCTGGAAACATGGGTCGGCTACATCATGCTGGGGTTCAACCTTATCGGTTTTGCTATCAGTCCGATCTGGGGCGACATCGCCGACCACTACGGTCGCAAGATCATGGTTTTGCGCGCGATGCTGGGTATGGGCGTCGTCATGGCGCTGGTGCCATTCGCGCAGACGCCGCTGTGGTTCGCCGTGATGGTCGTGCTGGTGGGTTTCTTCTACGGCTACATGAATGCGAGCATGGCCTTGTTGGTTGCCAACACACCCCCGCGACGCATCGGCAGCGCGCTGGCGTTTGCGCAGACCGGCGGCATGGCGGGGCAGACCATTGGCCCTGCCGCCGGCGCCGTGATGGCCGCACTGATCGACCGGCAGCATTGGATGTTCTGGGTCAGCGGCGGTCTGATGTTTTCTGGTGGTGTGCTGGTGGCTCTGTTCGTGCGGGAAGAGAAACAGATTGTGACCGGTCCCTGGCGCCCGGACTGGGTGGGCAGCCTGCGCGAACTCCTGGCGGTGCCGCACATTGGGCCGCTGTACCTGTTGAGTTTTCTGTTTGCGGCGTTGTGGTACGGCAACGTAGCGATCATCAGCATCTATATGCTGCAACTGCTGGCGGCACAACCTGCCAGTGCGGGCACCGAGGCGTTCTGGGTGGGGGCAGCGGCAATAGGGCTTGCGGTTACCAGCATTGCCGCGGTGCCGCTGTGGGGCCGCGCCCTGGACCGTTTCGGGCCCGCGCGCATACTGCTGTTCGCCACCGCGGCCGCGGCACTCACTCACGTGCCGTTGCTGTTCCTGCAAACACCGCTGCAACTCGTACTGGCACGCCTGGCGTTCGGCCTGACTTCCGCGGCAATGCTGCCCGCCATCGTGCAACTGCTGAGAATGCATGCGCCGGCAGGCAAGGATGCGCGCGCGATCTCCTACGCCTCCTCATTCCAGTGCATCGGCATGGGCCTGGTGCCTTTTTGCGCCGGACTGATCGGACCGGTGTTGGGATTACGCGTGTACTTTGCCCTATGCACGGTGCTCACGCTGGGCGGGTTGATGCTGTGGCTGCGCAGCGGGGAAAATCGCGGATAGCGATCCACTATTCCTGCGGGCGAAGAAATGACCGTGAGAAACCGCTATTATTCCGCTATGGCGGCACAATTCTTCGAAGTGAATGGCGCGCGGGTGTCGCGGCTGGAGGATGCCCGGCTCGTAGCCGGCAATGGCAAGTTCGCGTCCGACTGGAATATGCCGGGGCAGTTGTACGGGCATTTTCTGCGCTCCGACCGGGCGCATGCCCGCATCGTCTCAATTCGTGCGCAGGCAGCCCGCGATTATCCGGGCGTTCACGCGGTGCTCACCGGCGAAGATGCGATACATGCCGGTTACGTGCAGCCGGTGAGTTTCTTCAAACTGACCGGCAAGCAGGGCATGCGCGTGCTGCTGCCGCAATGGCCGGTGCTCGCCTATGGGCGAGTACGGTTTGTCGGCGAACCGGTGGCGTTCGTGGTCGCCGACTCGGCGCACGTCGCGCAGGAAGCTTGTGAGCTGATCGAGATCGAGTACGCAGAGTTGCCGGTCGTTATCGATAGCGTAGCGGCGCTCGCGCCGGCGGCGTCACAGCTCCATGACAACGTGCCGGGCAACATGCCATTCGAATGTGAAGCAGGGGACGCGGCGGCGGCGGCATCGCAGTTTGCGGCGGCGTCGCATGTTACGCGTCTCAAGCTCGCGAGCACGCGGGTCGTGCCGAGTCCGATGGAGCCACGCGCGTGTGTGGTCGCTTTCGATGAGCGCAGCGGGCGCTACACAGTGCATGCGTGCATACAGGGCGCGAACATGCTGCGCATGCAACTGGCGGGCTATACCAAGGTGCCGGAGGACAAGATCGAGGTCATCGCGCGCGACGTGGGCGGCGGCTTTGGCTGCCGCAGCATGGGCTACCCGGAGTACTGCGCGGCGATGATGGCGGCGCGGGCGACGGGACGGCCGGTGAAATGGATCTCGACCCGCTCCGAAGCTTTTATGGCGGACAACCACGGCCGCGCCAGCGTGATCGATGGCGAGCTCGCGCTCGATGCCAGCGGAAAGTTTCTGGCGCTGCGTCTGGACTGGATTGCAGACGTCGGCGCGTACATGACACCGCCTGGCGCGGTGGCTACGATACGCAATCCGATCATCTGTATGACCGGAGCCTATCGGATACCGGCGCTCTACGGCCGCTGGCGGGTTGCGTTTACGAATGCCGCGCCCATCGGGAATTATCGTGGCGCCGGGCGACCTGATATCGCGTATGTGGTCGAACGGCTGGTGGACGAGGCAGCGGCGGAACTGCGTATCGACGCAGTCGAGCTGCGCAGGCGGAATTTCATCCCGATGGCAGCATTCCCATACAAAACGCCGACCGGCTCGGTATACGAAATCGCTGATTTTCCGGGACTGCTGCAAAAAGCGCTGGTCGCAGCAGACTGGGACGGATATCCCGCACGCCAGGTGGCATCCGCAAAGGCGGGCAAGCTGCGCGGCCGCGGCATCGCGACGGTGATCGAGAATACGAATGCCGGGATGGTCAACCGCGACCAGATCGCAATGGAGGTGGATCGCGACGGGCGCGTGACGGTGCACTCGGTTCCGCATTCGCAGGGGCAGGGCCACGAGACAACGCTCGCCATGCTGGTGGCGAAGGCGCTGGAGATTCCCACCGAGCGTGTCATGGTGCGCCAGGGCATAGACAACCCGCCACTCGTGGGAAACCATACCGGCGGTTCGCGCAATACCGTCGGCCCCGGCTCGATCTGTTACCTCACCGCGCTCAAATTGATCGAGCTGGGGAAGGACCGCGTGGCCGAGCAACTGGGAGTCGAGCCATCGCAGATACGCTATGGCGCAGGGGAATTCCGCTGCAACGAGCCCGAGATAACGATCGCGCTTGGCGAACTCGCCGGTGCGGAGAAGCTCAGCATCGTGGGCGAGGGTTCGTTCGGCTCGACGTTTCCGAGCGACTGCCACATCGCCGAGGTCGAGATCGATCCCGATACGGGGCGCACCACGGTCGCGTCCTATGTGGCGGTCGATGACTTCGGGGTGGTGGTGAACGACACCATCGTGGAAGGACAGGTGCACGGGGCGGTCATGCAGGGCGCCGGGCAGGTTTTCGGCGAGCACGCGGTATACGACCGGGACAGCGGACAACTCCTGACCGGCAGCTTCCTCGACTATTACATGCCGCGCGCGGGTCTGATACGGGACATCCGCATGGACGAGCATCCCACGGCGTCGCGCGTCAGCCCGCTGGGCGTAAAAGGCATGGGCGAGACCGGCTGCACGGCCGCTTTGCCGGTTTTGACCAACGCGGTGATGGATGCGTTGCGCCCACTCGGTATCGCGCACCTCGACATGCCGTTGACGCCGCTCAAAGTGTGGTCGGCGATACACTGCGGCAAAAAACGTTAATTGCAACGATCCGGGAATCCAGAAAGATATTCATGCCATGCTGAATCAATCTCCGCGGCTTATCCTCGGGCAGATCATCATCGAACGCATCGTGGAGTCGATGTGCACGGGGTTCGATGCGTTGAGCTTTTTCCCCGGCACCACGCCGGATGATTGGGCGCGGCACCGGAGCTGGATGTTACAGCAGCCGCAGGCACTCGATCCGGTTTCCGGCAACATCGTCCTGTCCATCCAGGCGTTTCTGGTGCGTACCCGCCATCACACGATACTCATCGATACCTGCGTCGGGGACCACAAGTCCCGTCCAACCCGCCCGTTCTGGGACCTGCAAAGGCTCAATACTTTTCTGCCGCGTCTCGCTGCGGCGGGCGTCGCCCCGGAGAGCGTCGATTACGTGATGTGCACGCACCTGCACGGCGACCACGTCGGGTGGAACACGCAACTGCGCGACGGCCGTTGGGTGCCGACATTCCCCAATGCGCGCTACATCTTTGGTAGCCAGGAATGGGAGGGCCAGCAAGAGTTGCATCGCAGGATCCCGCAGCTGCATCTCGTCGACAGCGTTTTACCGGTCATAGAGGCAGGTCAGGCGCAGTTCGTCAGCAGCGACTTTGCGCTCGACGACGAAGTATGGCTGGAGCTCACCCCGGGCCATACCCCGGGCCACGTCAGCATCCACCTGGCTTCACAGGGTGCCGAGGCGGTCATCACCGGCGACTGCATCCACAGCCCGGTGCAGTGCCTGGAACCCGGATGGATCATGCGGGCGGACTCCGACCCTGAGATGGCGAAGATCACGCGGTTGAACTTTCTGGAACGCTACAGCGACAGCAAGGTGTTGGTGTGCGCGAGCCACTTTCCGCAGCCGTCGTTCGGCCGCGTGGTCCGGCGCGACCAGGCTTTTTGGTTCAATTACGAAACTGCCCAGGAGTGAAGTGATGCGGGCGTCAAGTTGGCAACTATTCCCGGTGTTCGCGGGACTCATCGCAGGCGTCTCGGCAGTTGACTCAGTTGCGCAAAGTTATCCCGTCAAGCCGGTTCGCATGGTGTTGGGATTCAGTGCGGGTGGCTTGAGCGACGTGCTGGCACGCTTGCTCGCGCCGAAATTATCCGAGCAACTGGGCCAGCCTTTGGTGATCGAAAACCGCCCCGGCGCCAGCGGTTCAATCGCGACGCAGCGGGTTGCCACTTCGCCTGCGGACGGCTACACGCTGTTGCTGATGACGGCCGCGGACACGGTTACCCCCGCGCTGCGCGCCAAGCTTGGCTATGACCTGGAGCGCGATTTCGCGCCGGTGACGCTGGTGGTGATCGCGCCGTTCGTGCTGCTGGTACATCCCTCGGTGCCGGCGCGCAATGTCAAGGAGCTGATCGCGCTGGCACGGGCGCGGCCGGGCAAACTCAGCTATGGTTCGGTTGGCGCCGGCAGCACGCCGCATCTTGCGGGCGAGCTCATGAAAGCGATGGCCAAGATCAATATCGTAAACGTTCCATACAAGGGCGGAGCCGACAATGTCATCGCCGCCGCGTCCGGCCAGGTCGACATGAGCTTTGCCAGCATTCCGTCGCTGCTGCCGCTCCTCGAAGCCGGCAGGATCAGGCCGCTGGCAGTCACCAGCGCGCGGCGCGCATCGTTATTGCCGGCGTTGCCCACACTCGACGAGTCAGGATTGCCCGGCTACGATCGTTCGTCGTGGCAGGGCGTGCTCGCGCCGGCCGGCGTGCCGAAGGACATCATTGCGCGGATAGTGGCGGTGATCGGCAGCGTAGTCGACAACCCCGAGGTGAAGCAATTGTTGATCAAGCAGGGCCTCGAACCCCAGACCGGCACTCCCGAGCAATTTGGGGCATTCATTCGCCGCGAGCTTGCCAAGAACGCCGAATTGATCAGATCAATCGGAGTAAAAGCGGAATAGCTGCGCTGCGCGCCGCGAACCGCACCAACGTGCGTCAGCCCTTCGGCGGCGGCGCTGATGCTACCGGGTTGAGCGCCTCAGCGCCGGTGGTCGGCCATCCCGCCGGCGCGCCGGCGACAGCCGCCGCTTCCGCGGGCGGCAACGACAGATCCCAACGCGCCGCGATGAACCGGCGCGAGGTGACGCCGGACGCGGCATCCGAGATCAGCCAAAGCAGCGGCGGCACCATGATCGCCGGCTGCAACATCCTGGCGCGGTCAAATGGTGCTTTTTGATTCGCGCTGGTATTGGTCAGCCCGCCCGGGGTCAGCACGTTCACCGTAATGCCGGTGTTCTTTAGTTCTTCCGCCATGATCGAGGTCATGGCCTCGGCCGCCGCCTTTGAGGGACCGTAAGGCGCATGGCCACTGCGCAACATGGAGCTAAAACTGGTGGTGACGTTGACGATCCGGCCCCAGCCCTGACGCATCATGTGCGGCACCGCCATCCGCGACATCAGAAACTGGGTGTCGGTGTTGGTCGTGAAAAACTGGCGCCATTGATCAGGCTCGATTTCCCAGAACCGCACCGGGTGTATCCAGCGGTCCGGCCATAACACCGACAGTCCCATGCCCGCGTTGTTGACCAGTATGTCCATGCGTCCGAACCGGGCGAGAACCTGCGCGCCGATTTGCTCGGCAGCGCCGGCCAGCGTCAAATCCGCTGTGATCGTCAGCAATGCCGCGGGGCGGCCGTCTCCGCGCGCAGTGGCGGACACCTCCTGGAGCGGCGTGGCGTCGCGGTCGACCGCTGCAACAGCGACATCGTGTTGCAGCAGCCCCAGCACCATCGCCCGGCCCAAGCCCCTGCCGCCACCGGTGACGATCGCAACTCTGGTTGTCTCAGACATCAGTCGCCTTCACGCCGATTCCTTTGCCGTGTGAGATGAGACCTCGTAATCTTAATCGCGGTTACTGCAGGCCATATACCGTGCGCGCAATTTGCGTGTCTTCTTTGGAGATATAAAACAGCGGCCCTTTGCTGGGCTTGGGCATACCGAGTTTCCTGAAGTCGACCATCATTTCGGCCACCTTGATGACCGCCGCCTGACTGTCCAGAATCGGCACGCCGTCGATCTCCCTGATGCCTTGCTCGGAGAGGAAAACAGTGATCGCCGCAAATCCCATCACCAGAACTCCCGCGCCTTGCTTGATTGCGGTCCGCGCGGCGGTTTTGATTTCCTCGATAACGCGCTGCGGATGGCTCTCGAAGGCGGCGATAAGGTCCGTATGGGAATAGCCGATATGTGCGCCCGGAACGCTGCGCTCCTCCAGACCGTACTTCTTGATCAGCGCTGTCGCGTTTTGCAGCGGCTCTTCATCGTTAAGGATCACCGCGAATTTGCGGGCCAGGAGGCACGCGACCTGATATGAGGTCTCACCGATGAAGACGACGGGAATGTCGACCGCTTCCCTGAGTTCGGCGTAGCCGAGGTCGCGCATGCCGCCGAGCACGAAGGCGTCATAGCCCTGGCGCTCGGCCTGAATCGCGTTTTCAATAATCTGGCCCAGATGCAGGTACTGTATGTAGCTGGATACGTGCATTTTGGGTGCGCGTTTTTCCACCGCGGCGAAGTGGATTTGCGTATCCGGCCGGGCTACCGTCGGTATGTACCTTTCGCACGATTCCTCGTAGTGCCGCCACCTGGGATCGGCGCGGGCGGTGGGGCTGTAGGTCTGGTACCATAGTTTCATTGCAATTCACCTGTCGTTTGTGAGCGCGGCGGAGTCTGGAACTTTTGGATGCGCTGCTGTTTACTGGCGCTTGATGATCCCGGCTTTGAAAAGCTGGCCGAACAATTCGAGCTGCCGCCTGATCTCGGCGGAGAATTCATCGGGCGTACTGCCGATGGTTTCGGAACCCGACGCCGCCGCATGCGCCAACACATTGGGCAGGCCCAGCACTTTCACCAGTTCGCGATGCAGTCGATCGATGATGACGCGGGGTGTCCTGGCTGGCGCCAGGATTCCATCCCAGGGCGCGATATCGAGACCGACCAGCCCGGATTCCACAAAGGTCGGCACGTCCGGCAAGTACGGCAAACGCTGCTTGCTCGAAGTGGCAAGCACCTTGACTCTGCCGTTCCTGACAGACTCCATTCCCGACGCCGTGGTTGAGATATAGAATTGCACTTCCCCTTTCAGTAGAGCGAGCATGGCCTGGGCGCCGCCCTGGTAGGGCACGATCACATAATCCGCACCGGTCTGGAGCCTGAACATCGTGGTCGTCATGGCAGCGACGCCGGCCGTGCCGGCAGTGCTTGCGCTGAGCGTGCCCGGTTTCGCCCGGGCCATGGCGATCAGGTCTTTCACCGATGCCACCGGGAACGACGCGTGCACCACCAGCACCAGCGGCTGCGTTGCCAATTGGGAGACCGGCGCGAAATCGCGTTCCGTGTCATAGGGCAGCTTGCCGTAGACATACGGGTTGAAGGTGAAATTGGCGTTGACCCACTGGAGCGTGTAGCCATTCGGCAACGCCTTCGCCACGATCTCGGACGCTATAATGTGTCCGGCGCCCGGCCGGTTATCGATGATGACTCGCTGCTGCAAACCCTTCGAGATCTCGTTGGCGACAACCCGGGCGAGCAAGTCCGAGCCGCCGCCCGGAGGATTGCCGATAATCATCCGAAGCGGCCTCGATGGATAGTCATCGTCACTGATTTGCGATCTGCTTTGCGCTGACGCGCCTGCGTGCAAGCCCATCATCACGAACGCCAATACGAGAAAACTTCGTCCTTTCATGGTGTCCAACTGGCCGCCCTCACAACTTGAATTTCTCGCGCACCCGCTGCAGCAGCTCGGCGTTGCTGCGCAGAGAAGGCGGGAACTGGTCTTTCCAGTGATAGGGCTTGCAGGCATAGACCAGCGCCTTGGACGATGTGATCTCGCCGCGTGCGCGTTTTTCCGGCGACAGCAGCGGGTCGGAACGCATTCCCCAGCAACCGTCGATGACGTCGATCGCAATCGCGGGATCGCACCGCGTGCCCAGCGCCCACAGTACTTCGCCGATGTTGGAGGGATCGATATCCTCGTCCACGACGATGACCCACCGGTTCAGCCGGTCGTTGCCGCCGCTGGCCGCGATCGCCACCTGCTTGGCGTGTCCCGGGTACATCTGCTTGATGGAGACGATGATCATGATCCCGCTTCTGGCTTCGCTCGACATCCATAGCCCCTGGATGCCGGGAACCTGGTTATCGAGTTTGTTCCAGATCAACGCCGAGCCGATGATGCAGGACCCGTTGTAGAAGTCGTGGGCCCCGATGTTGACAGGCGCACCGAAGAGGATCGGGTTGTTCCGATGCATGATCGATTTGACTTCGAAGATCGGCTCGGGCAGCGCATCGCCGGCGAAGTAGCCGGCCCACTCGCCCATCGGACCTTCTATTCTGGTTTCGCCGCCCGGCAGCACGATTTCGCCTTCCAGCACGATCTCCGCCGTGGCAGGTATCGGCAGGCCCGTTGTGATGCCCTTCACGGTTTCGATGGGACGGTTGCGCAGCGCGCCGGCGTAACCGTACTCGCTGGTTCCCCACGGCACCGCCATCGTGGACGCGTACCATAACAGGGGATCCTGCCCGCACACCACCGCGACCGGCACCCGCTGGCCGCGTTCCCAGTACTTTCTGCGGATCAGCGCGCCATGGCGGCGATCCACGATATGGACGGTCGCGACGTTGCGGTCGAATGCTTGCACCCGGTAACATCCCAGATTGATGCAACCATCGTCAGGGTCTCGCAGGATAACCATGCCGCCCGTTCCGATGTAGCGGCCCCCGTCGAGCTCGTGCCACCTGGGAACCGGAAACTTGAAGATGTCGATGTCTTTTCCGGTCAGAACGTTCTCCATCACAGCTCCGGTGCTGACTTCGACGGGTGCAACCGGGGCGGTAATGCCGCTGAGCTTTTTGCGCAGCGCCCGCACCATCTCGATCTTGCTCGCTTCGTGCGGCAGGCCGAGCGCCAGCGCCACGCGGCGCGGCGTGTTGACCACGTTGGAGATCACCCGGTAGCCGGGAGCATAGCCCTTGACCTTGTCGAACATCAGCAGCGGGTTGTCGGGTACCATGCACTGGAGTTCGGTGATGGCGCCGATTTCAAGATCCCAGTCGGCGCCCTCGTACAGCTGGCAGCGGTCCATCCGCTTCACCAACTCTATGTATTCCCTGAGGTCATTGAACGCTACGCTCGACATCGTGCTGCTCCCTCGCGATTGATCATGATCCGGTGCGAGTATCAATGCTCGCTGCGAAAAAATTGAGCCTAAGGATCCCATGAGATACTGTCAAGTGAGATATGCTTGAATAATACAGGCGCGTCCAATACAGTTCTGAAAAATGGAGGTGTAGTCATGTGGATGGCAAAAGGGAAAATCTTGCGGTTGTTGGCGGGTATCGTTGCCTGCATCAACGTGTCGGTTGTTGATTCGCTCGCACAAAATTATCCCGTCAAGCCGGTTCGACTGGTCGTAGGGTTCACCACCGGCGGCATCAGCGACGTCCTGGCGCGCCTGATCGCGCAGAAACTGACTGAATCCCTGGGCCAGCAGGTGATCGTCGAAAACCGCGCCGGCGCGAGCGGAATGATCGCCAACGAGAGGGTCGCCAAGTCGCCCCCCGATGGCTACACCGTGCTCCTCCTGGGCGGCAGTTCGGCCATACTGCCGGCGCTGCATGTCAAGATGCCTTACGACCTGGTGCGCGATCTGGCGCCGGTGACGCTGCTGGCGGTCTCGCCGTTCGTGGTCGTCGTCCATCCGTCGGTGCCGGCGCGCAACGTGAAGGAGCTGATTGCGCTCGCAAAATCATCGAAACACGAACTGCGTTATGCAACCGTCGGTTTGGGCAGCCCGCCGCATCTGATGACGGAACTTTTCAAAGCGATGGCCAAGGTGAACATACTCGCGGTGCCGTACAAGGGGGGTGGAGACGCGGTGGTCGCGCTCGCCTCGGGTGAGATCGATATCTATATCTCCAGCGTTCCATCGCTGCTCCCGCTGCGCGACGCCGGCAGAATCCGGTTGCTGGCGGTGACCAGTGCCAAGCGGATGACTTCGCTGCCGTCCCTGCCGACGATCCACGAATCGGGATTGCCGGGCTACGATTACGCCAACTGGACCGGAATTTGCCTGCCGGCGGGCACGCCAAAAGACCTGATCGCGCGGCTCAACGCCGAGCTCCACAAGATAATCAACAACGCGGAAGTCAAGGAAATGCTGATCAACAAGCTCGGCATGGAGCCGGAAACGACGACGCCGGAACAATTCGCGAAGTACATGCGCGAAATGATCGAAACAAATGCCAAGCTGATCAAGTTGATTGGAATGAAAGCCGAATAACGCAGCGGTGCGTTGCGAGGAGGTAACGTTTGAAGGCAATCACGAGAACGCTGGCGCGCTACGTCCATACATCGCAATTCGACGCGCTGCCTCAGGCGGTGCGGCACGAGGGCGCGCGCGCTTTCGTCAACTGGGTCGGTTGTGCCGCCGGCGGATGCAGGGAAGAAGAGGTGCAGTTGGTGCTGACACTGCTTTCCGAGTTCAGCGGCGCGAGGGACGCGATAGTCGTCGGGCGCAGCGAACGGCTGGACGCGCTGAACGCCGCCCTGATCAACTCGATGAGCTCGGCCTCGCTCGCCTTCAACGATACTCACAACGCGACCGTGGCGCATCCCACGAGCCCGGTTGCGGCCGCGTTGCTGGCGTTGGCGGAACGCCAGCCGCTGACGGGCAAGGAGCTGCTGCACGCGCTGATCCTCGGCGTCGAGATCCAGTGCCGCGTCGGCAACATCCTGTGCGCGCCGCCCGCGGAATGCCAGGTCGGGTTATCCACGCAGGGCCTGCTGGGCGGCATCGGCGCGGCGGTTGCCGCGGCCAAGGTCATGGGGTTGGACGAGGACGGCATCACGACGGCCATCGGGCTTGCCGCCAACCAGGCGAGCGGGCTGCGGGAATCGCAATCGACGATGGGCAGCCACTTTATTCCGGCGCACGCCGCGCGCTGCGGGCTGATGGCGGCGCTGCTGGCCTCTCGCGGCTTCACCTGCTCGGACTCGATGCTCGAAGGCGCGAAAGGCTACGCGGTTTCCTTCGCGAGCCGCCCCAATCTGGACGCCGCCGTTGACAAGCTGGGACAGGAGTTCGAGATCACCACTCTCGCCTACAAGCCGTACCCGTCCGGTGTCGTGATCCATCCGATCATCGACGTCTGCCTGGAGATCGTGAAACCGGGCGTGCTCAAAGCGGAAGACATCGAGCGCATCGAGCTCACCGTCAATCCGCTCGCCGTGAAGCTCTGTGACATCATGGATCCCGGCGGCCGCAACCAGGGGCTGGTCAGCATGCAGCACTGGGCGGTGATGACGCTTACGCACGGCGCCGCCGGAATCGCGCAGGTGACCGACGCCTTGGTCCGCGATGCCGCCGTGTCCCGGCTGCGGCGCAAGGTCGTCTATACCGCCACCGAGAGCATGCCGTGGGTGGCGGCGAACGTGCGCGTGCTGCTAAAAGACGGCAAGCAGTTGCAAGCAAGCGTACAGCATTGCCGCGGCAGCGCGGCACGGCCGCTGACCGATGACGACCTCACGGAAAAAGCACGCGGCCAACTGCGCACGGCCTATCCGGACGCAACGGCCGAGCGGATACTCGCCCAAAGCTGGCGCATCGAGGAGTGCCCGCGAGTCGACGCGTTTTGCAAGGACCTCGCCGCAGGCGTCTAGCCGCTCAGCTTTCCGGCACGTGCATCTTGAAGCAGGCGGAGCGCCCGCCGTCGGCGGGTATCACCGCCCCGGTAATGGTGCGCGATTCGTCCGACGCGAGGAACACAGCGATGGCCGCCATATCCTCCGACTCGGCCACCGAGAATGGAAACAGCTTGCGCGATATCGCGTTGCGCGCCTGCACCGCGGCGCTCGGCTTTGCAGCGGAGGAACTCTTGTCTTCCCAGCGTGCGATCGAACGCTCCGTGCGCACCGTCGCCGGCGCGATGGCGTTGGCGCGTATGCCGTCCTGCATGTACTCGGCGGCCAGGTTCTTGGTAAAGGATATGATGCCGCCCTTCGCCGCGGCGTAGGCGGGCTTCTCCTGGCCGATCAGCGCCAGCCAGGTGCTGAAGTTGATGATCGATCCGCCGCCGCCCGTGATCATGTGCGGGATGCCGTGGCGGCAGCACAGGAAAGGATGCCGCAGGTTGAGCGCGATGGTGCGATCGAAGATGGCGAGGTCCATTTTGTGCACGGGCACGTCTTCCACCAAAGAACCTCCCGCGCAATTCATGAGGATATCGAGCCGCCCGTAGCGCTCGACCGCCGCGTCGATTGCGCGCTTGACCGCATCGTCCTGCGTGACGTCGGTTTCGATGAAGATCGCGTCGCCGCCCGCGTCGCGCGCCTGCTTTTCCGTCGCGCGCCCGAGCTCGGGCTTGATTTCGGCCAGCGCTACCTTCGCGCCTTCCCGGACGAACGCCAGCGCGCTCGCCTTGGCGATGCCCGCCCCGGCGCCGGTGATGAATGCGACTTTGCCTTGCAGCCTGCCCATGCTTGTTCTCCTTTGTGTACGAACCCTTCGATCAAGCTCTACTCGAGACGAATGCCGGCAGCCTTGATCACCTTTTCCATCCGCGCCGACTCGCTCCTGAATTTTGCATCGAACTGCTCGGGCGTGCTGCCGACGGGTTCCAACCCGGAATCGAGCAGCCGTTTTTTTGCTTCTTCGGTGTTGAGAACCCGCACGATTTCCCGGTGCAGCCGCCGAATGATCGCATCCGGCGTTTTGGCCGTCGTAAATACGCCGTAGATCCCCACTGATTCATAACCGGGAATGCCCGAAGCAGCCACCGTAGGCAAGCCGGGCAACAGCACGGACGGCTCGGCGCTGGTAACCGCCAAGGCCCGCAACCTGCCCGTCCTGGCATGCGCCACCACCGCGTTCGGGACTGCAAAAATCACTTGCACCTGGCCGCTGATAATATCGATCATTGCCGCGCCCGCGCCCTTGTAAGGGATGTGCGTGATGTTGACGCCTGTCATGTGCTTGAATAATTCCGTCGCGAGGTGTGGCGTGCCGCCGGTTGAAGTCGAAGCGTAGTTAAGCTCTCCCGGCCTGGCTTTAGCCAAAACGATCAACTCCTTGACGGACTTTACCGGCACCGACGGGTGCACGGTCACCACCAGCGGCGCGCTTGCCGTCCATGAGATCGGCAAAAAATCCGTCAACGGATCGTAAGGCATTTTTTGCACCAGCGCCCCGGTCGCAAGCGGGACACCATGGGAAAGCAGTGAATAGCCATCAGGCGGCGCCTTGGCCACGATTTCCGCTGGAATAATGTTGCCCGGTCGATTATCGACTATCACCGGCTGGCCCAACGGGCCCGTAAGCCCTTGCGCGATTACCCGAGCCAGGAAATCGAAGACACCCCCCGGCTGATTGGAGTAAATGCGGATGGTCTTGTTTGGATAATCCTGTCCGGACACGCCACTCGCGCCCAGCGCCAACACCGCCGCCGGGAGAACGCTGCCGATCAGACGTCTCGCCCACATAGAACCTCCTCTCCAGCCAGTTTATCGGCTTTCGCAGACTGCCAGTCGAAATCCTCAGCGCCCGTGCTCGCCGCGAGCCAGCGTGTAGGCCTGATCTATCAGGCGAACTGCCCGATAGCAGTCGTCCGCGTCGGTTAACGGCCGTTGTCCCTGTTGCCACCGCGCGAGCACGTCTTCGAGTATACGCAGCGATGGCTTTGCAAGCGGCGCAAGCTTGACGACTTCTTTGCCCTCGCGCGTGACGATGCGGGCAGTGCCTTCGGCAACGTTGAGCATGCCGTCGCGGCCGCTTACGTGAAGTTCGGCCAGTCCTCCCAGTCCCGGGTAGAGATTGCTGACCTCGACGTTGCCGACGATGCCGCTCGCCGAGCGCAGCATGACGGAAGCGTAGTCCTCGACCCCCTGTCCGAGTCCTCGCGAGCTGAGCTCAGCGCCGGTGACTTCCGCGTCCTCGCCGGCGAGCAGCGTGAACGTATCGAGGCCATGCGGACCCAGGTTGCGCAGGCAGCCGCCATTTGCCACGGCAGGATCGAGCATCCACGCAGCGCCCCACGCGGGATAGCGGGCCGAAGTAGGGCGCATGTTACGAATCGAGACATGGGAAAGCGGTCCCAGGCGGCCGTCGGCGATCAGTTGCCTTGCGAGTGCGACCTGCGGCTGATAGCGATAAGGCAGCGGCACCGCCGCGAAACCTCCGGTCGCGCGGGCTTTTTCGGCGATGCCACGTACCTCTTCAGCATCGAAGCCCATCGGCTTTTCCATCAGGAACGGGTAGCCATGATCGAGCAGATAGTGCGCGGTCGATGCCATGTCCGTCGGCCTGCCCAGCGCGATAACGAAATCAGGTTTGGTCGCGGCGAGCATCTCCCGATAGTCGGTGTAGGTTGGCGGGTTGCCGATCGCCGCTGCCCGCTCGGCGGCAAGTGTCGCGTCAGCATCCTGAATGGCGAGTATGCGGACCTCCGGCATTTGCTGGAGCAACGGCAGGTAAGCGGCATCGTAGAGCGAATGCCAGTGGTTGACGCCAATTGCCGCGATGCCGATCACGCTTGATCTCCGGTTCGTTCGTCAGATTCATTGCAGCGCGTATTGTATTCCGGCGGGACACGATCAGGAATGCCTTCGGGATTGGATGGTGCCGGTCACTTCAAGTGGTACAATGGTATCTCGCTCATGGCAAAAATCGCAACCGAACACCTCGTCGATTCACGATGAAGATCGCAGATTTCTCCTATAACAGTCCGGCGCACCGGCTCGTGTTCGGATGGGGCGCGCGCGCAGCATTGAAGGAAGAATTGGCGCGGCTCAACGTGCGCAGACCCATGCTGGTGTGCAGCGCGCGGGCGGCAGGGTCGGGCGAAGTCATCGAGCTGGTGCGCGCGCTCGGTTTGGCCGGAGAATCGGTATTCAGCGGAGTCGGCTCGCACTCGCCCCTGGATTCGGCAGTCGAAGGCTGGCAGCGCGCACGCGCGATCGAGGCAGACGGCCTCATCTCGTTCGGCGGTGGCAGCGCGAGCGACACCATGAAAGGGATTGCGCTGGCGTGCGCCGAGGACGGGCGCCTGCTCGATTTCACGCTCGAGCGCCTGCCTGACGGCAGCCTGAAGAATCCGCTCTCCATGCGCGCCAAGTTGCCGTGCATTGCGATTCCGACCACCGTCTCGGGCGCGGAAATCACGCCCGGGTTTGCGTTGACCGAAAAGACGGGCAAGAAGATCCTGTTCCGCGATGCCAGTATCGCGCCGCGGCTGCTGGTATACGACCCGGAATTGATGACGACGGTGCCCGCGCGTTCGATGTCGGAATCCGGCATGAATGCGCTCGCGCATACGATAGAGGCGCTGTACTCGAAGGCCAGGAATCCCGTGTCGCGCATTCATGCCCGCGAAGGGCTGCCGCTGCTGTATCGCGGTTTGCACGCCATTGCGACGGGCGGTGCGCAGCGCGACGATTACATTGCGCTTGCCTTGGGCGCTTACTACGCGGGTGTGTCGATCACGAACGCGAGGACCGGTCTGCACCACTCGATCTGTCACAAGCTCGGTCCCGCGGTGGGACTGACGCACGGGATGACCAATTCGATCGTGCTGCCGCATGTGCTTGAATTCAATCTGCCCGCGGCGCGCGACGAATTGGCGGTAGTGAGCGAGTTGATCCGGGAAGCGAACGTCGGGTTGTCGCCGCGTACGCCGGAAGATGCGATCGCCGCGGTGCGGACGCTGGCGCAACGTGCCGGGCTGCCCAGCCGCCTCAGGGACCTTAATGTAAGCCGGGACAAGTTACCGGCGCTGGTGCCAGTAATACTGAACGAACCGGGGCTCGCGTTCAATCCGCGGCCGGTCGAGTCTGCGGCGCAGATCGCAGCGATACTCGACGCAGCCTGGTAGTTTTACATAAGAGGATAGCCATGCCTTTAAAGTACCCGCTGGTGCACATTGACGATGTCCGTCCCGAGAACATGAAGCAGGGCGAGGGCTGGGCCATTTCCGAGTTCCGGTTGCCGATCTCAGGCAGGAACGGCAGCTCCACCACGATTTTTCACTCCATCTTCCGGCCGGGCTCGACCCACGCCAAGCACCTGCATCGTAATTGCGACGAGATCGCCGTCTATTTGCAGGGCCACGGCATCGTCGGGCAGGGGAGCCAGCGCACCGAGGTGCGCGGAGGTCACTGCCGCCTCATGCCCAAGGGTTCGGAGCACTTTTTTTACAACGAATCTAAGACCGAAGAATCCGTCTGCATCGGTTTTTACGTCGGCGCCAACAGCGTCGAGAATACCGGCTACGAGTTTCGCGGCGCGGTGACCGATGCGGACCTCACGATGCCACGCAGCAAATCGTTGAGCGATGGCATCCTGGTTCACATCGACGACGTGAAGCCCGCCCAGATGAACGTGAAAGACGGCTGGAGCATCACGGACTTCCGCATTCCCATCGGCCGCCACAACGGCAGCCCGACCACGCTGTTCTGGGCGAAGTTCATGCCCGGCGCCGTCCACAAAAAGCACCGTCACGACAACTGTGAGGAAATTTACTACGTGCTCCGTGGCCACGGTCTGGCGGGCGCGGGCCCGGACCGCGCCGAAGTGCGCGGCGGCCACGTCCACTACATTCCCAAGGGCGTCGAGCACTTCCTGCACAACCTGAGCAAGACCGAACCGCTCGAAGCGATCGGCATCTATATCGGCGCGGGAAGCGTCGAGGAGACCGGCTACGTCTACATGGGTGAGGTGACCGAGGCGGACCTCAAGCCGCAGACTGCGTAAAAATCCGGGTCCAGGTGTATCAGTCGGGCTGAATGCCGGACTGCTTGACCACCTTGCCCCAGGTGGCCAGCTCCTTGCGAATGTGCTCCGCGAATTGCGCCGGCGTGCTCGCGACAACGTCGGCGCCCAGGCCCGCAATGCGCTCACGCACGTCCGCTATCCCCAGCACGGCGGCAATTTCCCGATGCAGGATGTCGATAGCCGCCTTGGGCGTGCCTGCCGCCACGACAATTCCCTGCCATTCGTGGAGCTCGGCGCCGGAAATGCCGGCCTCCGCTACGGTGGGGACATCCGGCAAGGCCGCCGAACGTTTGGTGCTGCTGATGCCGAATGCGCGGAGCTTGCCCCCTTTGACATACGGGGCGGCCATCGCGACGGTGCTGAACATGGCAGTGATCTGACCGGCAACGAGGTCTACAACCGCCGGGCCGCCGCCCTTGTACGGGATGTGAATGATGTTGGTGCCGGTGGAAATCTTGAACAGTTCCATGGCCAGATGGTTGGCGCTGCCGATGCCCGCGGTGCCGTAGGTGAGCTGGCCGGGCTTCGCCTTGGCGAGCGCGACGAATTCCGGCACCGAACGCGCCGGCAGGCTCGGGTGGACGATAAGCACCATCGGTACCACCACCATGAGCGTGACGGGTGCGAAGTCTTTCACGGTGTCATAGGGCAGCTTTTTGTGCAGGTAAGGATTCGCACCATGCGCGATGTTTGCGCTCATCATGGTGTACCCGTCCGGCGCGGACTTGGCGAGGATCTCGGAGCCGATAATGGCGCCAGCCCCCGGCCGGTTGTCGACCAACACTTGCTGGCTCAAGCGTTCGGTGAGCTTCTGCGCGACGATCCGCCCCACGATATCGGTGGCGCCGGCCGGCGCGTACGGGATGATCAGCCGGAGTGGCCTGTTCGGGAAGGAATCGGGCGCCTGCGCCAAGGCGGCCTGCGCTGCAATTGCGGCGGTGAACGCGAACGTGGTCCGCAACATGATTGAGTTCATACTCCTCCTTCGGGCAATAGGAATATCAAGGCATCCTCGTTAGAGTAACATATGAATACAGGAAGCAACCAACCGCCCGCGCCCGGGCTTTTTGACCAGGAGAGCAACGATGCCGTTCTACGATATTTCCAAGATGCAGGCGAAGCGTTCGACGTCCGGCCCCGCGATGGGGAAATCGGTCGCGGGAGAACTGATCAAAGTGGGCATCACGACTTATCAGGAAGGCGAAGGCCCGCCGCCGCACTTTCATCCGAACGAGGAGCAATTCATGCTCGTTCTCGAAGGCAAGATGCGGATGGTGGTCGGCGATGAAGAACGCATCATCGAACCCGGAATGCTGGTACACATTCCCCGCAACACCCGGCACGGCGTGTGCGCTTTGGGAGGCCCGGCGGTTTTTTTTGCGGCGAAGAGTCCGGTCGGCAGCGGCGACATGGCCCAGGACTATAACAAGGCCAAGGATGCCGACGAGGTCTGGCAACGGCTTTCGGTTTGAGCGCGCGGACGGGTAAAGGCCATGACATGACGCTACGTGACAGCGATGTCAGGTAACCTGCGGCAACCTGACCTGCGCGGTTTCCTGTAGTGTGGAATTATTGAATCAAGGATCGGCAATGGCCACTTCCGAAGTGTTCTTCTACAGCGACGGCGCGCGCGTCGCCGGCTACCTCCATACTCCTGACGACTGGAAGCCCGGCGCTGCCCCGCGGCCGGCTATCGTGGTGCTCGCGGGTTACAGCGGCAACACCCAGGCCGATTGCACGCACATGATGAAGCGGCTGTGCGCCGAGGGCTGGTTCGTGTTGGGCTTCGACTACTGCGGCTTTGGCAACAGCGAGGGCCAGCGCAATCGCCACCGGCCGCTAGAGCAGGCTCAGAACACCTACGACGCCTTGAGCTACCTGCAGACGGTGCCGGGCATAGCCCCCGAACGGCTTGGCATCTACGGGACCAGTTTTGGCGGCGCGAACGGCGTCTGGGTCGCCGCCCACGACGAGCGCGTCAAATGTCTCGTCACGAGCGTGGCGGTAACCAACGGCGAGCGCTGGATGCGGCTCATCCGCAGGCCCTGGGAATGGCTCGCCTTCAGGGAGCGGATTCTCAAGGACGCGCAGCAGCGCGTGCGCACCGGCAAGGGCACTCTGGTTCCCAATGGCGAGATCATGATCCGCGATCCGGACGCGCAGCGCCAGCGCGAAATGCATGGCGAGCGCGGCCATTCCTTTCAGAGCGAGGAGCGCGATCTCGAGAGCGGTGAAGCGGCGCTGCGCTTCCACCCGGAGTGGGTCGTCGACAAAATCAGTCCGCGGCCGGTGCTGATGATTTACTCCGAGTACGACAATCTCGTGCCGCCGGAAGAGCAGCTGTCATGCTTCGCCAAATGCGGCGAACCGAAAAAACTCGTCAAGCTGCCGCAAGCGGGACACTACGACAGCTACGAATTCCGCGACCCGGTGACCTGCCAGATCGTCTACGCCGAGACCATCGCGTGGTTCACGAAATATCTGTGACTGCGCGCCGCAACAAATAAGTCAGCCGGCATGCGCCTTGGCATAGCGGACGATGTCCGCGTGAGTTGCAAACCACACGCCCGGTTGCGAGCGCATGTAGCGGATCAGTTCTTCGAGTATCCAGATGCGGGAGCGGTGGCCGCTGATGTGCGGATGCATGGTGAGCTGAAACAGGCCGCCCTCGCGATACGCGCCGTCGAATTCCTTCCTGAATATTTCGAACACGTCCGCGGGTGGAGTATAAGGGCGCAGAGAAGCGTTGCGGTTCATGTTGAAGTAGACGGCATCGTCGCGTATCCATTCGACCGGCAATTCGACCACGCCGCTGTTTTCGCCATCCATGAGCAGCTCGTAGCAATCGTCGTCGGCCATTAGCGATGAATCGTAGATGAGGCCCATCTCGCGCGTGATGGCGAGGGTATGCGGAGTGAAGTCCCAGGAGGGCGTGCGGATGCCCACGGGACGGACGCCGGCGACACGCTCCAGCACGTCGGCGCAGCGCATCTGCAGTTCGCGCTCGGCTGCCGGCGGCAAATCTGAATTGCGCTCGTGGATCCAGCCGTGGATGCCGATCTCGTGGCCGGCCGCAACGACCTGTCGCTGTTCATCCGGGTAAAGAAGCGCCGTGACCGCCGGCACGAAGAAGCTTGCCTTGACGTCATGCGCGTCGAGGATGTCGAGGATGCGCGGCATCGCCCGGCGGTTGCCATACTGTCCCTGCGAGAGGCGGCCCGCGGATTCGCCGGCGTCTCGCAGTTCGGTGGTTTCATGGTCGGAGTCGAACGACAGCGCGACCGCGCAGCGCGCGCCGCCCGGCCACTGCGACGGGCGCAGCGTTCTGCCCGCGCGCACCCGCTCGACGATGCCGCGCCACCGCTCTTCGGGCCATTGCCAGGGTGCCAATTCTGAATCTTCGTTTTTCATGCAGTCCTCCCGGGATTATTTGCGTGCAGCCTCGATTTTACGCGCGAGATCGATCATGAACGCTGCTTCCTTCGCGACGAAGCGCGCGAAGTCATCCGGTTTCGAGCCGACGGCCTCGAGGCCCTGCGCGTCGAACTGCCGCTGGATATCGGCATCGGCCAGCGCCTTCACCATTTCGGCGTGCAGATGCGCCACGAGCGAGCGCGATGCGCCCGCCGGCAGCCACAGGCCGAACCAGTTGATCAGGTTGTAACCCTTGAAACCCGCTTCCTGCATGGTCGGCACATCCGGCATGCCTTTCCAGCGCTTCGCGCCGGTGAGCGCAAGCACGCGCACCCGACCGGCCTGGGCCAGCGGCAGTGCGACCTGTGTCCCGACAAACATCATATCCATGCGTCCGGCCAGCACGTCGGTGATGACCTCCGGCACCCCCTTGTACTGGACGGCGACGATGTCAGTGCCGCTCATGGACTTCATCACCTCGGGGGGAATGTGGCTCGCGGTGCCGATTCCCGCAGTGCCGTAGTTGAGCTTGCCGGGCTGTTGCCGCGCAAGCGCGATCAGTTCCTGCACGGTCCTGGCCGGAAAGGCTGGCGGCACGATAAGGGCCTGCCCGAAGTTTTGCGCCGCCAATGTCACGTGCGAAAAATCGCGCACCGGATTGAAGGGCACGTTCTTGTTGAACGGCGGCGTGTTGGTAAGTGATGCAGTGGTGAAGAGCCACGTGTAGCCGTCCGGCGCCGCCTTCGCCACGTAGTTGCTGCCGACGATGCCGCCGGCGCCGGCGCGGTTGTCGATAACGAGCTGCTGGCCCAGCGTCGCGTTGAGTTTCGGCGCCAGCATTCTGATGATCAGGTCGGGCGGGCCGCCCGGCGGGGACGGCACGACGACGCGGATCGGCTTGTGCGGGTAGTCTTTCGGCACCGGTTGGGCCGATACGGCTGCCGATATTCCGCATAGCGCCGTTATGCACACCAGAGTAGCGAACTTCATCATGGCAATTCCTGATCGATCAGTGAGTGTTCGGTTGCCATCCTGCACGGATTTGGCGATTGCCTCAAGTTTTTCGGTGCGCCGGCTTGCGCCACACGCTCGCCAGCCAGGGCTGCTGTTCGCGCGGCAGGCCGGCAGGGCGGTAATAGTGGATGAGTTCAACGAACCCTGCGGCTGACACGTAGCGACGCCAGGTTTCGAGATCGTAATACGCGCCGTAGCGCCCGCTGTTCCAGCCTTCCTCGTTTTGGCCGCGCGGATTCGAGCTGAACAGCACGCCACCTGGCTTCAGCGTGGCATTAAGTTCCCGCAGCACCCGCGGCAACTCCTGCCCGGGCACATGAAACAACGCCGCGTTGGCGAACACGCCGTCGAAATGGTTATCCGGCAGATCGAGACTGAGGAAATCCTGCTGCCACACCTCGCAGCCGCTGTAGGCGCGCGCCATGGCGGCGAATCGCGCGGAGCCTTCCAGACCTGTCGCGAGGTGACCGAGGTCTGTGAATGCCTTGAGGTCGCGCCCGGGCCCGCAGCCGAAATCGAGCAGCGTGTAAGGCGGAACGCCGGTTATGTACTGTAGCAGCGCCGCAACGTTCTGGCTGACGTCGTGATCGCGCGTGCCTTCCCAGAAACCTTCGGCCCGCTGGTCGTAATACTGCAGCGTGCCGGCGGCGATTTTTTGCAAGTTCTGCCGGTCGAGCTTCATGCGCTACCGCTTTTTCTAATGACGGCACTCGGCCGGCACATACCTCCATGTGGAGGTCGTGCCCGTGCTGCAAACCCAGGTCAGGCGGCCCGCCGCCGTATTCGTCGGCGTCAAAACGATGTTTACCAGTGCCCCCACCGATGTGCTCGAGCCGGTAATCGTGATGACCCCGGCATCTGTTACCGCCCCGCCGGTGATCTTGCCGCCGGTCGCCACTGTCAGGCCAAAACCAGCAGTTGCCAGCGTGGAATCGTTGGTGAATTTCTCGGCAATCGAAAACTTGAAGGCGCCCGCGGCCAGCACGAGCTCCGACACCTTGGCGCGGATGGTGTAATCCGTGTAGGCGGGCAATGCGACCGCCGCCAGTATGCCGATGATCGCAACCACGATCATCAGTTCGATCAGGGTAAAAGCTCGTTGGGCACGTTTCATATATAAGCCCCCGGTTGACAAGCGACCGAAAATAAAATCGCCGCTATAGTAGCACCGTTGCTCCGCGGGAGCGCCATTCAAATCGACATCGGTGACCGCGCGCGCCAACATGATAAAGTCTCACTATGAGGTGCGGACGCAATGCGTAACGCTATTCTGATGCTACTGCTCGCCGTGGTGAGCAGTGGTGCAACGGCAGGACTGCCGCCGTGTCCGAAGGTATACAAGGCCGAAACCTGGACCAACTGTGTCGGGGAAGAGACGTTCTCCAATGGCCTGAAATACGCCGGTGAGTACAGAAACGGCAAGCCCAACGGGCAAGGCACCTATACGTTTCCCAGTGGCGCGAAATACGCCGGAGAAATCAGGGACGGCAAATACGATGGTGCAGGCAGCCTTACGCTGCCCAGCGGCACGCAGTACGTCGGTGAATTCATGGACGGCAAATACGATGGGCCGGGCACCCTGACATTACCCACTGGCGAGAAGTATGCCGGTGAGTGGAGGGACGACAAGCTCGTCGGACAAGTCACTCTTACATTACCCAGCGGCGTGAAGTACATTGGCGGGGTCAAGGATGGAAAGCCCGATGGGCAGGGCGCCGAATACCGTGCGAATGGAACAATCCGGCAATCAGGAATCTGGAAGGACGGAGTATTTGTCGGTGGCCGATAGCGGAACACGGGGGTGATCGCAAACATGGAAACTTTCGACTACATCGTGACCGGGGCCGGTTCTGCGGGTTGCGTCGTTGCGGCGCGACTCAGCCAGGACGGCCGCTACCGGGTGTTGCTGCTCGAGGCGGGCGGCAGCGACAGCAATCCCTGGATCCACGTGCCGATGGGCTACCCTAAGGTATTCGCCAACCCGAGATTCAACTGGATGTACGAATCCGAGCCGGAGCCCGGGCTGATGGGTAGGCGGCTCTACCAGCCCCGCGGCAAGGTGCTGGGCGGCACCAGTGCGATCAATGGCATGGTGTACATGCGCGGCAATCCTGCCGACTACGGTGGATGGCGCGAACGCGGGTGCGTCGGCTGGGACTGGGAAGGCGTACTGCCTTATTTCAAGAAGGCCGAGGACCAGGAGAACGGAGCGAACGCGTTCCACGGCGTCGGCGGCCCCATGCGCGTGTCGAACCCTCCGTTTCGTCTGGAGATCGCCGAGCAGTGGGTTACCGCCGCGATCCAAGCAGGGTTGCCCGCCAATGACGACTTCAACGACGGGCAACAGGATGGAGTCGGCGATTTTCAGAGCACGATAAACCGGCGCCGCCGCGGCAGCACCGCGACTGCCTATCTTGCTCCGGCGCGCAGCCGCCAGAACCTGACGATAGAGACCCACGCGCAAGCGACGCGGATTTTGATCGAGGATGGCAAGGCCGCCGGCGTCGCCTATGTCCGCCGAGGCGTGCCGTGCACCGCCCGGGCGCGCGGCGAAGTCATCGTCTGCGGCGGCGTGTTCAACTCGCCGCAACTGCTGCAGCTCTCAGGGCTCGGCCCCGGTGATCTGCTGCGCAAGCTCGGCATTCCAGTGATCCGCGACATGCCGGGTGTCGGTGCGGATTTGCAGGATCATTTCAGTTTCCGGTTCCACTATCGCTGCACCAAGCCGATCACCATGAACGACATTGCCAACAACCTGTGGCGACGCGTGGTGGCCGGCGCGCAATACGTGCTGTTCCGCTCCGGCCCGCTGGCGAGCAGTGGTATTGGGTCCGGCGGATATGTCCGCAGCGACAGCAAGCTCGAGCAGCCTGACATTCAGTTTTCCTGCTGCGCTTTCAGCTACGCCGGACGCGACCGCAGGGGCGCCATTCCGCATCCGTTCTCCGGCTTCAGCATCAGTATGGTGCATCTGCGTCCCGCGGCACGTGGCACCGTGCATATCCAGAGCGCCGACCCCCTGGCGCGGCCGGCAATTGCCTTCAATTTCCTGCGCACGGCGGATGATTTGAAGATACTCATGACTGGCGTGCGCTGGGTTCGCAAGATCACGCTGCAACCCGCGCTTGCGCCTTATATCACCGAGGAAGTCTTTCCCGGTCCCGCCGTCAACACCGATGCCGAATTCGAGCAGGCCATCCGCAACGAGGGAGCCTCGGGCCAGCATGCGGTGGGCACCTGCCGGATGGGGACGGATGAACACGCCGTTGTGGACCCGCGACTTCGCGTGCATGGCATCCTGCATCTGCGCGTCGTCGACGCATCGGTCATGCCATCGATCACGGCCGGAAACACCAACGCCCCGGCGATCATGATTGCCGAAAAAGGCGCTGCAATGATCCTCGAGGACGCGCGGGAAACCAAGTAGCCGCGGGTGGCACGCCGTTTCGTCGACGCGCGCGGCGATACTGCCGTTCGTCAGTCGACCTTGATGTTGCCGACCTTGACTACCTTCGACCACATGGCGATGTCCCGGGCGATCAGCCGCGCGAGCGCCTCGGGCGTGGAGTGTGCGGGTTCGAGGCCGTCAGCGCGCAGCCGTTCCTGCACGTTCGCCTGTTTGAGGATGCGCGCCAGCGCTTGATTCAATCGCGAGACGATCTCCTTGGGCGTCCCGGTGGGCGCGCCCATGCCGTACCAGAAGGTCGCCGAGTAGCCGGGAACCAACTCGCCGATCGCGGGCAGATCTTGCAGCGCCGGCGCGCGTTGCTCGCCGGTTACCGCGATGATGCGCAGCCTGTCGGTAGCGACATGCGGAAATACCGCTGGACCCGGGGCGAAGTAAACCTGAATTTGCCCACTGAGGAGGTCCGTGATCGCGGCACCGATGCCTTTGTACGGGATGTGTGTCATGTTGGTCCTGGCCATCTGCTGGAATAACTCTGTTGCGAGATGCGTGGAACTGCCGGTGCCGCCCGAGCCGTAGTTGAGAGAACCGGGTTTCGCGCGCGCAAGCTCGATGAACTCCTTCAAGCGGGTCGCCTTTACCGACGGGTGCACGGCGAGAAGCATCGGTCCGGCAGCGATCATCGCGATCGGCGCGATGTCCCTGATCGAGTCGTACGGCAGCTTGTAGAGAGCCGCGCTGGCGGAATAGCCCGACGACATCACGATGACCGTGTAGCCGTCCGGGGCGGCACGCGCCACGATCGCGGCGCCTATAGTGCCGCCGGCGCCAGTGCGGTTGTCAACGACGAATTGCTGGCCAAACTCTACGGCCAGCCGCGCCGCGACCATGCGCGCAACGATATCGACGCTGCCGCCAGGTGCGAGCGGCACGACCATGCGCACCGGCCTCTCGGGCCACTTCTCGGCTTGAGCAGGTACAGCCGCCAGCGCCGCGACGAATGCAAAAAGCAGCAGCGCGCATAGTCTTCTCATCGGCGTGATCCCCATTGGTTCGCAGGTCAGGTTACCACAGGCTACCTGACATCGATGGCTACTGCACCCGCGATGATCGGCAGCTTGGCCATGTTATTCCGCGCGTATGCCCGCGGCCTTGATCAGTTTGCCGGTGCGTTCGGCATCCGCCTTGATCATCTGCGCGAATTGCGCGGGAGGGCCGCCGACCAGTTCCATGCCGACGCTCAAAAATTTGTCACGAATTTCCGCGCGCGCAATCACCTGTCCGATTTCACGGTTGAGTCGCTGGATGATGGCTGCGGGCGTTTGCGCTGGCGCGAACATGCCGTTGTTGGTTGCAGCCTCAAAGCCCGGCAGCCCGGCGGAGGCCACCGTCGGCATGTCGGGCAGCAGCGCCGACGGCTGCGCCGAAGTGATGGCGAGCCCGCGCAGGCGTCCCGCCCTCACTTGCTGAATGGTGCTGCCCAGTGACGAGAACATGAGTTGCACGCGGCCCGCGATGACGTCGTTGACCGCCAGCCCCACGCCCTTGAACGGAATGTGCACGATGTTGACACCGGCCATGTACTTGAACAGTTCCCCTGCGAGATGCGGCGCCGCGCCCAGCGGGCCCGACGCATAATTGAGTTCGCCCGGCCTCGACTTGGCGAACGCGATCAGATCCGCGACCGATTTCGCCGGCACCGTCGGATGCACGACCAGAATCAGCGGCGAGGACGAGATGTGCGAAATCGGCGCGAAGTGGCTGATGGTGTACGGCACGTTATCGCGCATGTAAGGCATCTGCCACAGGCTGCCGCTGTAGAGCATCAGGGTATAGCCGTCGGGCTGCGCCCTGGCTGCAATGTCACCGATGATTACGCCGCCGGTGCGGTTTTCGACCACGATCTGCTGGCCGAGCCGTTCGGTGAGATGCGGCGAGATCAGGCGCACGGTGAAGTCGCTGCCGCCGCCGATTTCGGCGGTGAGCACGCGGATGGGCTTGGTCGGGTACTGTTGGGCGTGGGCGAGCGATGCCGTAACGATATACGTGGAGGCGAATACGATGAGCGCGCCTGCACCAAGCGCAACGAGAACCTTTCGACGTGTGTTCATGCTCCCTCCGGGTCCGCTCTTCGTTCGGCCTTGATCAGCCTCTTACTGGACGTTTGCAGTTTGGAGCTTTTCAGGCTTATGCGCCGCACGTCAGTCGAATTTTCGAGACTCATTTACACCACCTGCGCGTTTATTATGCTTATATTTGGCTTGGTTAGCCAAATCTCGCTCGGGACCCTCATCGCGCATTGGCGGGCGCACCGCGCCGCCATAGTTGCGCGCGCCAGCGTGCCGCCACGATCACGATGAAGACCAACGCGCACAGGCAGTACGCCGTCGCCGTCAGCGGATAACCGATGCGCTGAATCAGCCAACCGGCTAGCAGCAGACCCGGGATATTGCCGTAGATCGCCAGCATGCGTATGCCCATGATGCGTCCGTGGAACTGTTCGTCCGAATTGCGTATCAGCATCGTCGCCATCGCAATCTGGCTCAAGCCTTGCGACAGTCCGGCGAGTATCAGAAACGCAATGCCGGCCGCCGGATGCGTGGTCTGCACGAACAGCAGCAACGACAAGTACCAGCCCGCGCTGAAGACGATCATGGTGCGCGCGGGGCGCACGGCGTGCCCGATGCGGCTCATTACCACCGCGCTCATGAACGCGCCGAACCCGCCTGCCGCCACCAGATAGCCAAGGCCGGTCTGATCGGTGTGGTAGATTTCTTTCGCCATCACCGGCATGAGCCCATTCATCATCGGGAAAGCGCTGCAATTGAGGAGAAAGGCAAAACACATGGAGGCAAACAGTAGCGGCGTGGTCCGCACATAAGCGATGCCGGCGCGAAGATCGTCCCACGGCGAGGCGCGTTCGATATTCGCGGCGGCAACGACGGGGCGCAACGCGGCTGTGGGATTTTTGCCTTGCAGCGTGAGCAGGACGCTGACGGCGTAAAAGCTCGCGACCACGGTATACGCCGGGCCGATGCCGAGGAGCGTGACCAGCCCGGCGCCGGTGAGCGCGCCGGCGATCTTGGCGGTATCCATGGTGGTGCGCTGTATGCTCATTGCACCCATCAGCTTGTCGGACGGCATGGTGGCGCCCACCAGGGCACTGCGCATACCGATATCCGACGGCCGCAACAGCCCCATCACGCCGGCGACCGCCAACACGTAGGTGGGCGTGAGCAAGCCGCCGTACGCGAGCGACATCACCGCCAAGGCCAGTGCGGTGTACGCCGTGCGCATCGCCGCCATTACTGCGCGAGGTCCGATGCGGTCGCCCATCACGCCGAACATCGGCGCGAGCAAGGTGCCGATGTGCTGCAGCGACGCAAACAGCGTGAGCATCAGCACCGAACGCGTTTCGACCAGCACATACCAGCCGAGAATCAGCGTTTCCATTTCGAACGCCCACGAAACCGCGAGATCGGCGGGCCACTGGAAACGGAAACTGCGTACGTCAAACGGCGCAAACGTCGATAGGCGTGGCGCTTTGGAAGCGCTGCTGCGCGCGGTCATGCCTGCGTCCTGACGCTCCGAGTTGAGTGCGGGAAAGGCGCCTGCGGTGGCCGCAGCGCGCGGTTAACGGAATGTGTGGATTCTAACCCCGGCCACGTTTGCACGGGATGGGAACCGCACGCATCTGGGGACTGGAACATTACGCTGGACCAAACGAGACCTTCCTCTTCCGCGAGCATCGCGTATTCGGTGCGACGGCCCGCGCCCTGAGAAACATGCTGGACATCGCTTTCGCCACAGTCTGAGCGTGCGGTTCGAGGTAGCGCCCCGCTTGCCCCCAGAAACAAAATACCTATGGTGCGCCGCGACAGCAGTTTTTGGCGCTTTTTGGGGTGCTCCCGGCTCGTCCTTCGGCAAACGTTATAACTCTGGAGAGTGGGGGATTGGACGATGGAATTTTCGGTGTCCCTGATGCCCGCTACGACCCCACAATGGACTTTCGCCAGAACGAAATACGGACAGCCGCGCCTTGATGTTTCGCTACCACAACGGCACCGTGCCGCTGGTGGTTTCACAAGTAGCGCGTGCCTACGACGGCACTACGCGGATGACGGACCGAAGACGGGCAGGTTGTATCCGCCGAAGCGGTCCTCGCCATCCGTCCAGCGCAGCGACAGGACCATGCCTTCCCGCAGGTTGGCTACCTCGACATCGACCGGGTAGGAGACGAAGAGCGGCCCCTCGTCCAGCTCGAGCACGATCACGGTGTGGGGTGCCGGGTATTCCTTGAAGTAGCTGCGGCGAAAGGTCGTCCAGGAGAGAACCTTGCCCTTGCCCGCAACGGTGGCCCATTCGAACGTATCAGACAGGCACTTGTCGCAGGTGGGCCCGGGCGGCCACCGGAACTTGCCGCAGTCCGAGCATTTCTGAAAGCGAAGTTCCTTTTTTTGCGTGTGTGCCCAGAACTGCTCGGCATACGGGTCCATCGACCGGATTGGACGTACTGTGGCCATCGCTCAGCCCCCCTTCGTATAAATGATGCTCTTGCACTTGCCCGCGACATCGTGCACGTACTGCGCGACCTCCGCGCCCTTGACCTGACGTGCTCCGAGGCCGCCGCGCAACTGGCGCACGAGCTCGGGCTGGTGGTTCCAGCTCTGCATGTAGCTCTCGGACAGCATGCCGCCGCTGGTATTGCAGGGGAGCGCGCCGCCGATCTCGATGCGCCCGTTCTGTACGAAGGGACCGCCTTCACCTTCCTTGCAAAAGCCGAAGCCTTCCAGGGAGGCCAGCAGATGCACGCTGAAGCTGTCATAGGTGGCGAACACGTCGATGTCCTTGGGGGTGACCCCTGCCATCGGGTAGATCTGAGCCGCCACTCCGTGATGCGCCGTGTGGTAGAAATCCTTGAGTCGCGGACGGAGCTGCGTCGCATCCACGCTCTCCTCGGACCACCCGATGCCGCTCACCATGACGGGCGGATGCCTCAACCCCTTGGCCATGTCGGCACGTCGCACGATGATGGCAACCCCGCCGTCGTTGACAAGGCAGTAGTCGAAGAGGCGCAGCGGCTCGGCCACATAGGGCGCATTCATGTAATCTTCGATGGTCAATGGCTTTTGCATCACGGCGTTGGGGTTCAGGCAGGCGTGCTTGCGGAAGGCCACGGCGATGGCGCCCAACTGCTCTTCAGTGGTACCGTAGAGCAGCTTGTGGCGCTGGAAGAAGAGTGCGTAGAGGGCGCCTTGCGACGTCATGCCCCACGGCGCGTAGTAGAAGTAAGACGTGATGCCGCCGCCCGTCACTCGCGCGCCACCGTAGGCGGTGTCCATCGAGCGCTGCGCATTGCCGTAGACCAGGGCTACCGTCGTGCACAGGCCGCAGTTGATGGCCATGGTCGCCTCGATGATGCACTGCGCGGCGTCCCCGCTGCCGCTCCAGCGTGGATTCAGGCCCCACACCTCGCTGGCCCGCTCACCCGACAAGGTAGGCCCCGTGCAGAGGCCATCGATGTCGTCCTTCTTCAGTCCCGCATCGTCAAGCGCGCGTTTGAGCGCGCGCGAGGCCAGCGTGTACGAGTCATAACGGCCCTCGCCCTTGCCGACGGCGCGGCCTCCGGCGCCGCGATAGTCGGCGCCATAGTCGGTATCGCCGACACCGACAATGGCCACAGTGTCCTTCAGCGGCGCGAGCCGCTTGCGGTCAAAGATTTCCGTCATGACTTATCCTTTGTTTAGATAACGCCGCGTTCACGCAGGCCCGTGATCTCCGCTTCGTTCATGCCCAATAGTTCACCGTAAACATACTGATTGTGCTCGGCCAGGGTCGGAGCGCGCCCGTGCACGAAGGCCGGGGTGCGCGACATCTTGACGGGATAACCCTCGTAGGCAAAGTCGCCCAGTTCAGGATGATTGATGATCGGGTGCATCTCGCGGTGCTGGAGCTGGGGATCGTACTCGACCCGGTCCTCGGCGCTCTGGATTACTGCCGCGATGATGCCGGCCGCCTGGCACTTGCGCATGATGTCGTAGCGCCGCCGCGGCCGCGTCCAGCGGCTGATGATGGCATCGAGCTCGTCCTGATTGGCCACGCGCGCTTCGTTGGTCGCGAACTTCGGGTCGAGCGCGAGGCCAGGCTCGCCCACGATCTGACACAGCGACTCGAACTGGGCCTGCGTTTCGCACGCAATGAAGACCCACCAGTCCTGCCCGACGCGATCCTTGCCCGAGCAACGGTATGTGTTGTGCGGTGCCACCGCCGGAAATACCGAGCGGTTGCCCGGTGGAAAATCCGGCCGCCGCGTGCGTCGGCCGTTCACCTGATAATCGAGCATGTAGGTGCCGAGCATGGACATCGCACCCTCGGTCACCGAGTAGTCGATGTAAAAGCCTTTGCCCGTCTTCTTCGCCTGCAGCAGCCCCTGAACGAGTGCAAGCCCGCCCATCCAGCCGCCCATGACATCGAGATACGAGAAGCCCCACCCTGCCGGCGGCTTGCGAGGCAGTCCCGACGCGAGCGAGAGACCGGATTGCGCCGCGGCGGTCGGTCCGAAGCTGCGATAACCCTTCCAGTCGCCCGTGTGTCCGAAGCCCGACGCGCTCATGTAGACGAGCTTGGGATTGAGCGCATGGATCCGCTCCCAGGTGAGGCCCCAGTTCGGCAGCACCTCGGCGCTGAAGTTCTCGACCAGCGCATCGCACATGCTGATGAGACGCTCGACGATCTTCAGTCCCTCCGGGTTCCTCGTATTGAGGCTGATCGCGAGCTTCCCGTTGTGCAGGGTGTTGAAGTAGGGCGCAGAGTAGAGTTTCGTCTTTCCCGGGACCTGCGCGGCGGCCGATTCGTCACGGTGCGTGTTGAATTGGGGGTCCGCGTAGACCTTCTTCATGCCCGGCAATTCGGCCGCCTGCGGCTCGTCGGTCACGATGCTCGGCGTCGCATTGAAACGGTGATCGTCCCAGCCGCTGGCGCGCTCGACGTGGATCACCTCGGCGCCGTAGTGGGTGAGCAGGCGCGGCGCCCATGGGCCCACGGTCTTCCAGGTGAAGTCGAGCACGCGGATACCGCTCAGAATTCCCTTACGTGCGGTTGGCTTGGCGTTCATCGCACGACTCCCGAGGCGCGCAGTGCTGTGATCGCATCGGCCGAGATGCCGAGATCGTGCGCCAGTAAATGCTGCGTATGTTCGCCGAGACGCGGGGCGCGGCCGCGCGGCTCGATTCCCAGGGCATCGCACGCGAACGGTCCGCGCGGATAGGGAATCGAGCGGCCGATCTCCGGATGCTCGATCGAGCGCCAGAAGTCCCGCTGCTGGTAATGCGGAATGTCGAAATTCTCCTCGGCGGCATGGACGAGGCCCCACGAAATGCCGTGCGACTGCGCACGGTGGAAGCATTCTTCGCCGTTGCTGGCAGCGATGAGGCGTGCGACGGCGTCACGCACGACGGTACCCGTGCGGTACTCCGACATGCGGAACGCCTCGTCCTGGTACTTCGGATCGTGCAGTTCGCCCGTCACGCCCTTCTCGTCCATCCACTTGATCAGATACTCCCAAACCCGCGGACCGAAATTCTGCATGACGGCGATCATGTACTTGCCATCGGCAGTGGGGAGCTGCAGCGGCGGCTGCCGCTTGGGGTTGGCGTGCATGCCGGTCTGGCGGTACATCGTCGAGCCGTAGTACATCCACTGCGGAACCGCCGCCTCGGTGCCGATGGCGCAGGCGTCGTGGATCGAGACATCGATATACTGTCCCTCGCCGGAGCTCAGGCGGTCGAACAAGGCGACTGTGATGCCATGTAGCACGAAGGCGCAACCCATGTGCCACGCCTGGTGGCCCTGCCCGCCGATGGGCGGCGCTTTCGGATCCGAGTAGCCGGAGCTCGCCATCTGGCCGCCGAGCGCGAGATGGGCGGCGTCATTCATCTGGTAATCGCGCCACGGCCCATCCTGTCCGAAATCGGTGAGCGAGGCGTAGATCAGCGCGCGGTTGTCGGCAACGGCGCCGTAGTCCAGGCCCAGCTTCGCCAGCGTGCCAGGCGCGGTGCTCTCGAGGAAAACATCGGCCCGGGCGAGAAGCTTCCGGAGGAGATCCTGCGCAGGCTTGCGCTCGATGTCGACGGCCACGCTCTGCTTGCCCGTGTTGTTCCACCAGTAGTCCAGGCAGCAGTCGGGGTCGGCCTTGTCGTTCACGAAGGGACCGCACCAGCGGCCGGGACTTCCCCCGATGGGCTCGATCTGGATCACGCGAGCGCCCCCGTCCGCCAGCAACTTGCCCGCCCACTGGTTACGGCGATCGGCAAGCTCGACCACCGTGAGGCCTGCGTAAACCCCGCCCATGCGCTCTTCCTGCATTGCTATGCCTGGAATTCCCGCGTGGAGCGGATCGGCGTACCGTCTTTGCGCGCGACGGCACGCGTCACGCTGCGCGTATAACCCGCCGTCAGAATTGCATTCATGTGGCGTCCCTGTCCGCCTGCCACCAGCACTACTATATCTTCGGGCCGGCCGGCGATGGGGACCATGCTGTCGTCGTTCGTGGTATCGACAAATTCCGGCAGCGGCGTCACGTCCCAATGCCCGCGATCGCGCATCTCGCGCACCGGCTTGCGCGCGTTCGCGAACAGAAACGCCTGCACGTCGCGCTTGGACCAGCCTAGTTCCGACAGCCAGTGCGCGGTTTCGGAAGTCACCACCAGCATGTGCTCGCTCTGGTTGCCGCTGGTGTATAGCGTGTTGCTGCCGAGCGTAGCCATGGTCGAGGCCGCCGAACCCAGGAATAATTCCGGCGTCTTGCTCACCATGTCGTTGACGTTGTGCGGGGCCTCGGCGCACATGACGGTAACCGCGCTGGTTTCGGGCGCAAGTCCGCGGTCGACGTGCAAGGGATTCCACGGACTGCCCTCTTCGTCTTCACCGATGCAGTAGCTGTACTTGCCCGGGTGTCCGTGCGTCGCCATATCAGTCACCCCGGGCTGGTTGCCGCCGATGTTGATCATGATCAGGCGCAGGGCGCGGCCCATGGTGGCGTTGGCGCGGCAGCCATGGCCGAACACGTTCTGTCTGCAATTGACGTCCAGCTCGTTGCGCAACGGGCCATGAACGATCAGCAGGTGAGCGCCGGGGTGGGTCGTGGTCTGGCGGCCGTAAAGGTTGTATTCCGGCTGCACCATCGCTTCGATGGCGCTGATCAGGACCGGCAGATACTCGGGCCGGCAGCCCGCCATGATCGCGTTGATGGCGATCTTCTCCACGGTCGCAGCGCCGTTGCGCGGCGGGATCTCGGCCACCACATCAAAGCGCTTGCGGTCGGTGTAGCGCAGCATGGCCTCGAGCGCGGGCTCGGTCGGCGGATAGACGGGCAGGCCGTCGGTCCAGCCTTTTTCGCAGCACAGATCGAAATACTCGAAGATCTTGCTGTAGGTATCCTCCATCTCGAAGGCGCGGGCTTTGACGGGGCCGGCACTGCTCATAGGCGCTCCTGCGACAGTTACCGCGATCGCGTGAGGGCCGCGCGCACTTGCGTGGACACGCCGCGCACCTTTTCCCGCAACTCCTCGACGGGGCGTGCGGCAACCGGATGCGCGATTACTACCAGCGGCAGCGCCTGCATGCGCTGCATTCTGCAGAGTCCCTCGGCGTAGCTGGCAAACGTATGCGTGACGAACGTCGCCGTGGGAATGCCCTTGCGCTCCAGAGCCATACTGTCGCGGACACTCCACGACGAGCATGACCCTCAGTCGCCGAGTGCCGTGACCACCGCGTCGCAGTTTGCGACCAGTTGCATCAACTCGGGCGCTGCGCCGCTGACACTCTTCTTGCGGAAGTAGCGGAACTCGGCTTTGGGAAAGTCTTTGAGCAGCTGGCTTTTCACTTCCTCGAGCAACTGGTCCGACATATCCTTGGTGTTGTCGAGTAAACCGATTACTTTGCCGTCCAGACTGGACGGCCGACTTGCCAGCCTATCCTGATCGCTGCTTTCTTCCGCCTGCGGCTCGTACACTAAAATGGTGCGCTTATCGACTGCAGAAGCAGACATGGCTTTTCCTCCTGATGCTGCGGCAATCCGCACGAGTGATTTTCCTTTTACAATAACCGATATGGATTATGCCTGCAACGATTATCCGCCGTGCGCAATGGCGTCACAGCACAGGCAATCTGCGAGGAGGAAACGATGATGGCCTTGAGGGCGTGCGTGTTGTCGATGGCCGTGCTGGCGCTCGCGGGCGAAGCGGCGGCGAGAGATTTCCCCTCGAAGTCGATACGCTTTATCGTGCCGTGGCCGCCGGGCGGCGGCGCGGACTTTCTCTCGCGCGTGGTGGCGCAAAAGCTCACCGGGCAATACGGTCACAACGTGGTGGTCGACAATCGGGGCGGCGCGGGCGGCGTGATCGGCACCGAACTCGCCGCCAAGGCGCCGGCGGACGGCTATACCTGGTTGCTGGAGACAGCGCCCACCACGATTGCGCCGGCCTTGCACGCCAGGATCGGCTTCGACGTGGTCAAAGATTTCATACCGGTCAGTCTGATCGCATCGGCGCCTTATGTGTTCGCCAGCCATCCGTCGCTGCCGGTAAAGTCCGTCGCCGAGTTGATTGCCTATGCCAAGGGGCAGCCCGGTCAGTTGAGCTATTCGTCCAGCGGCAACGGCAGCGTCCCGCACCTGGCCGGCGCGTTGCTCAAGACCCGGGCCGGTGTGCAGATCACGCACGTCCCCTACCGCGGCACGGGGCCCGCAATCGCCGACACTCTGGCCGGACACGTGCAGTTGACGATTTCCAATCTGGTTCCCATGCGGGCGCAGATCAATGCCGGCAAGCTGCGCGGGCTCGCGGTCACCAGCCTGCAGCGTGTGAAGCTGCTGCCGGACCTGCCGACCATCGCGGAATCCGGCTTTCCGGGCTTCGAGGCGAGCGTGTGGTATGGAGTCGCCGTACCCGCAGGCACGCCGACAACTCTGGTCATTGCCATCAACTCCGACGTCAACCAGGCATTACGCGCGCCCGACGTCGCGCCGCGCTTGAGCCAGGAAGGTGCGACGCCGCTCTCAGTGACGCCCAGGCAATTCGCCGCTTACGTCGACAGCGAACTGAAGAAATGGGCTGAAGCCGTGCGCGTCTCGGGCGCCAAGGCCGATTGATCCGTACGAGTCGATGACCTGGATTTTTGTCTTGAGGCGATTGAGCGGCGTATTATCCGTAGCAAGGAGACGACCATGCGCAACATAAGCGAAGCTAACCTGACCGACGCCGTGCTGGCGCGGCTGGGGAAAAACTCCGATCCGCGCTTCACCCAGGTGATGACGAGTCTCGTGCGCCATCTGCATGCCTTCGTGCGCGAAGTCGAGTTGAGCGAGGAGGAGTGGTTCGAGGCCATCAAGTTCCTCACCGCGACCGGCCAAAAATGCGATGGCAAGCGCCAGGAGTTCATCCTGCTCTCCGACGTGCTCGGCGTGTCGATGCTGGTGGATGCCATCAACCACCGCCGGCCGGACGGCGCGACGGAGAACACCGTGCAGGGGCCGTTTTACGTGCACGGCGCGCCCGAGATCGGCAACGGCGACAACATGGCGGAGGGCTGGCAGGGCGAGCCGACATACGTGTCCGGGCGCGTGCTCGCGACCGACGGCACGCCAATCGCGGGCGCGCTGCTCGATTTGTGGCAGTCGAATTCCGAAGGCTGGTACGACGTGCAGCTCGCCGACACCGGCGGCAGGCGGCTGCGCGCCAGGCTGCGCGCCAACGCGCAGGGCGCGTTCCGGTTCCGCACCATCAAGCCGACCGCCTACCCGGTGCCGACCGACGGGCCGGTGGGACTGATCCTAGACCGCATGGGCCGGCATCCGATGCGTCCCGCGCATCTGCATTTCATGATCTCGGCGCCAGGCTACGAGACAGTGGTGACGCACCTGTTCGTGGCAGGCGATCCGTACCTCGAATCCGATGTCGTGTTCGGCGTGAAAGATTCGCTGGTGATCGATTTCAAGCGCATCGATTCCGGGGAGGAGGCAAGAAAGGTCGGCCTCGCGGCGCCGTTCTACACCGCGGGCTACGATTTCGTGCTGCAACCGGCAGGCATGAAAAAGCAGCAGCAGGCGGTATCCGCAGCCGACGCCGCGCGCGCCTGAGCGCAGGCCTTGCCCCACCCGCGCGCCTATAGACCCATGTAGAGCTTGTGGATCAGGTCGTTCCTGGCGAGGGCCTCGCGCGAGGCGCCTTCGAACTCGATCCTGCCGTGAACGATCACATAGCCGCGGTCGGCGATGCGGATCGCCTGGTTGAAATTCTGTTCAGCCATCAGCACGGTGAGACCGTAGCGATCCTTGAGTTCGCGAATTTTGTCGATGGTATTGATGACGAGGATCGGCGCGAGTCCCACTGACGGCTCGTCGATCAGCAGGATTTTGGGCGCGGTCATGAGCGCACGCGCGAGCGCGAGCATCTGCTGCTCGCCGCCGCTCATGCTGCCGGCGAGCTGCATGCGGCGTTCCTTGAGGATCGGAAACGCCTCGAAACAGAACGCCATGTTATCGGCGATGCGCGCGCGCGCCGCGGGACGGTAGGCGCCGAGCAGCAGGTTCTCCTCGACGCTGAGCCGCGGGAACAGCCGCCGCCCTTCGGGCACGAGCGCAATGCCGAGATCGACGATTTGCTCCGGCGCCTTGCCGATCAAATCGTGCTCGACGTCATCGATCACCGCCGTGATGCTGCCGGCGCTCGGCCGCACCATGCCCATGATGCACTTGATGAGCGTGCTCTTGCCGTTGCCGTTAGTGCCGAGCAGCGTCACGGTCTCGCCATCGTTGACCGCGAGCGAAATCGCGTTCAGCACCTGGATTGCCCCGTAGCCGGCCGAGAGCGCCTCGATCCGTATGCTATTCGCCAAGGTAAGCCTTTATCACGTCCGCGTTGCCCGCCACCGCTTGCGGCTCGCCGTCCGCGATCTTGCGTCCGGCGACCAGCACGACGAGGCGGTCGGAGAATTTCATCACCGCGCGCATGATGTGCTCGATCATGACCACGGCGACGCCCTGCGCCTTGAGCCCGAACAGCAGCGCGAGGATGTCGTCGACTTCAGAGGCCGACAGGCCCGCCATCGCCTCGTCGGAGACCAGCAGCCGCGGCTTGGCGGCGAGCGCACGGACGAGTTCGAGCTTGCGCATGTCCACCAGGGTGAGCGATGCCGAACTCGCTTGCGCGCGGTGCTGAAGGCCGATGAGGTTCAGCATCTCCATCGCCTCGTCCGTGATCCGCCGGTGATCCGCCCGCGACCAGGCCGCGTACTCGAGCGGTACCCGAAGATTGTCCAGCACGCTCATGCTCCGGAACGGTTTGGGAATCTGGAAAGTGCGCGCGACGCCCAGGCGGGTCCGCTGGTGAGGCGGCAGCCGGGTGATGTCGCGGCCTTCGAACGCAATCGTGCCTGCGTCGTTGAGCAGCGCCCCGGAGATGCAGTTAATCAGCGTGGTCTTGCCCGAACCGTTGGGGCCGATCAGCCCGAGCCGCTCCCCGGCATTCACGTGCAGCGCCACGTCCTGCAGCGCCACGAACCCGCCGAAGCGCTTGGTGAGCCCGGCGACCTGGAGCACGGCGCCGCTCATGGCGTGCGCCTCGAACGGTATTTCTGGAACAGACCGACGATGCCCTGGGGCGCGAGCGTGATGAATACCACGAGCATGACACCGACGATCAACACGTTCAGTTCGGAGGACACGGTGACGGTGATGATTTCCTGCATCGTGCCGACCAGCAGCGCGCCGATCACCGGGCCGAGCCAGTGCGCAGTGCCGCCTATCATCGGCATCGCGATCGCGTTCACGGCGACGAACAGGTTGAATGCCGACTGCGGATCCACGTAGGTGACGAAAAACGGATACGGCGCGCCCGCCACGCCCATCATCGCGCCCATCAACGTGGTCGAGACGAGCTTGAGCCGCAGCGTGGGCACGCCCGCGCATTCGGCGGCAACCTCATCGTCGCGGATTGCCGCGAGGCCCCGGCCGAGGCGCGAAGCGTTGAGCTTGCGCGATATCGCGACGCACGCGATCGTCAGCAGCAGCATTACCATGAACAGCATCTCGATGTAGCTGGCGAACCACAGGTGCTTCTCGGGGGTGAGGATGTAAGCGCCTTTGGCGCCGCCGACAAAGGACCAGTTGTTGATCAGGGTTTCGAACACGATCGCCATGGCCAGTGTGGCGATCGCGAAGTACACGCCCTTGAGGCGCAGCGTCAGGTAGCCGAGGCCGAGGCCGATCAGCGCGCACACCGCGCCACCGGCGAGGATCAGCAGCGGCAGCGGCAGGCCCCAGGCCTTGTCGAGCGCGATCGAGGTGTAAGCGCCGACGGCGAAGAACCCCGCAGTACCGAAATTCACGTAACCGGTGAATCCGCCCAGGATGTTCCACGCCACCGCCATCATCGTGGCTTGCAGGATCACGTAGGCGGCGTTGAAGTAATATTCATTCTTCGAGACACCCGTGAACAGCAATCCGGCCGCGACCATGACCGCAACGCACACCCAGAATCGGCTGATCTTCATTTACGCTCGGCCGAAAAAACCCGATGGACGCAACGCCAGCGTCAGCAGCAGAACGCCGAATGCCACGGCCGGCGCCCACGACGGCCCCATGAAGGTCGCAACCAGCGACTCGACGATGCCCAGCAACAACGCGGCGATGAACATGCCGGGGATACTGCCCATGCCGCCGAGCACGACGATCGCGAAGACACGCCCGATGTACTGGCGTCCGACCGACGGTTCCACGGGACCGATGATGATCAGCAGCGAGCCCGCGATCGCGGCCGTGGCGATGGCGAGACCGAACGCGAATTGCTTGACCCGCACCGGGTCGGCGCCCATCAGTTGCAGCGCGACGCGGTCCTGGGCCACCGCCAAAATGGCGCGTCCCATGAACGTGCGGGACAGGTAAAGGTAAACCCCGATAGTGAGTAGCGCGGCAACGCTGAACGGGACCAGCATGCGCAGCGGAATGCCGACATAACCGATGTTTATCGTCCGGCCGATATAGCCGGCGCTGACCAGCCGGTAATCCACTCCGTAGACCAGGATCAGCACCACCTCGATGATGAACATCAAGCCGAAGAAAAAGGCGAGCCCGCTCAGGGATTCCTGCCCGGTGCGCTCGAACGCCGCGTAGTAGATGCGGTAGATCACGGCCCCGACGGCAAAGAAAGCCGGCGCGACCATCACCCCGGTCAGCACGGGGTCGAGCCCAAAGTGCGCGTTCAGGATATAGGCGATGTAGGACCCGGCGATGACGAACGCAGGGTGCGCGATGTTGACGATGTCGAGCTGGCCGAACGCGATGGCCAGCCCGATTGCCACCGCGGCGTAGAAACCGCCGAGCAGGATGCCTGCGGTGACGGCGTTTGCAAGCAGATCGAGCGAGAACACCGCCGCGCGGGCTCCTGACGGATGCAGTCTACTGCTTGTACGGGTAAACGAGCTCCCCCGACTTCCATTCCTTCGGGTAGATGACGATGCGCTTGCCGGGGCCCGCGAACTGCTCGAGGTTGTCGGGTTGCACATTGCGGAACTGGACTTGCAGCATCCGGCTCTTCTCCCATTCCCCGTTCTTGCCGAACTTGACCTTGCCGACTACCGTGTCGAAGGTGGTTTTGTGCATATGTGCGGCGAGCTTGGCTTGGTCGAGGCCCTTCGTCGCCTCGATCGACTGCGCGAGGACCTCGAGGTACGCGTAGGCGAAGGGCGGCAGATAATGACCGTACGGATCGACGCCCTTGCCCTTGGCGGCCTCCTGGTATTTCGCGAGGAATTCCTTCACGCCCGGAAAATTCAGCGTCGACTCGGGCACCCAGAAGTCGTAATTGACGATGCCGTTCAGCAGTGGGCCGAGGTTCTTCTGAATCGCCGCAAACTGCAGCCCCACCATGCCGCCGCCGAACATCTTGGCCTTGAGACCGACTTCGTTGGCCGCCTTCACCATGCCGACCGAATCCGGCGGGTACGAAGCAACGTACACGATGTCGGGATTGGTTGCCTGTATGGCGCGCACGATCGGCGTGAAATCGGTGGTCGCGGGCGGATACGTCTTGTTGTAGACGATCTTGAGATTCATGCCCACCGCGTTCCTGTGCGCACCGGCTGCCGCATTGAGCGCGAATTCCGCGTCTGCCGCGACGATTGCGACCGTCTGCGGTCTGGGCTTCTGCTCCAACGCGAGCTGGAAAAAGCCGCGTGACCAGTCGAGCTTTGGATCCGGACCCGCCGGCATGATCTGGAAGTAGCGGTCGTATTTGAATTCGTCGTTGACGGCGAGGCCGAACAGCGACGGGAATACCAGCTTCTTGCGCATCACGATGGGCATCGCCGGGGCGATCTCGTTGGTGCCGTAGCTCGACACCACCAGGTCGACCTTGTCCACGTCGAGAAGTTTGGAATAGATGGCCGGTACCTTGGCCGGCTGCGTGGCATCGTCGTAATAAACGAACTCCACCGGCCGGCCGAGCAGCCCGCCCTTTTTGTTGATGTCGTCGCGCCAGATTTCCATCGCGATCAGCGCGCCCTTGCCGGCGCCGGCCAGGCCGCCGGTCAACGCCATGCTGAACCCGATCTTGATCGGATTTTTCTGCGCCGGCGCCGCGCCGGTCAGCGCCATCACGATGAACAGGGCGCCCAGTACGCGCCCAGCGACGTACAGCAAGCTTCCGCTTTTACCTTGCATGATCCCCTCCTGACTTGATCCGTATTTGATACGGTTATGGTAATCGCCGCCGCAGCGCTTGGCGTCTTGTCGGTGGCATTTTCCCGCAATGGTGATTATGAAATGGCGATGCCATTTGTCAAGCAATAACTGGTGGCGCCGGATCATTCCATGCGCGCGCCGGATTTATTGATTACCCTGGCCCACTTGGGAATTTCGGCTGCTATGTAGGCAGCGAACTCCGCCGGCGCGCTGCCGACGGATTCGTTACCATCGTTGGCCAGCCGCGCCTTGATGTCCGGTGCGTTCAGGCCCTTGATGATCTCATCGTGGAGGCTGGCAATGATCGCCTTGGGCGTTTTCGCGGGCGCGAGGACCCCGTACCAGCTCGTCAGTTCAAAGCCGGGCACCCCGGCTTCGGCCACGGTCGGCAGTTCCGGTGCTACCGGCGAGCGCTTGGTGCTGGTCACTGCAAGAGCCCTCACTTTCCCGGCCTTGACCTGGGGCAGCGTAAAGGAAACGTTGCTGAACAGCATCGCGGCCTCGCCGGATATCAATGCAATGAGAGCAGGGCCTCCGCCCTTGTACGGCACGTGCACGAGATCGACACCCGCCAGATCCTTGAGCAATTCGGCGCCCAGGTGCGTCGCGTTGCCATTGCCGCCCGACGCGTAGTTCAACTGCCCGGGCTTCGCTTTCGCCAGAGCGATGAACTCCTTGACGGTCTTTGCCGGCACGCCGGGGTAGATGCCAAGCAGGTAAGCTTGCGAGGTGACCTGCGTCACCGGTGCAAAATCCTTCACTGCGTTGAACGGGAGCTTGGCGAAGAAGCTCGGGTTGATCACGTGGGCGCTCGTGGCCATCAGCAGCGTATAGCCGTCCGGCGCCGCCTTCGCGACCGCGTCGGTTGGGGGCACGGTGGTACCGCCGCCCCGGTTGTCCACCACCACCGGCTGCCGGTAGGCTTCGGCGAGCTTCTGTCCCAATAAGCGCGCAACGATATCCGCGCCGCCGCCGGGCGCGAATGGCACGACCATGCGAATCGGCTTGTTCGGATAACCCCGTGCCGTGCTCGGGGTGGCGGATTGCGGGCAGGCAACCGGTGCGGCAATACCCGAAAGTGCTCCGATCAGTAGCGCGAAGTTCCGTCGCGATGCCTGTCTCACGTTTGCTCCCTGGACGTTGTGTCGGTATTGTCGCGTCGCAAAACCAGCTCGACGACTGGATGTCGTATGATCGCATTGATAGGGACATTGTTCAATGCGGCGGCGGGGTGGTCCCGGCTTGTCGAAGATTACGCGGGATTATCAATTTCTTTTACAGGATGCGGCCATGGCGACGAAAACGGCGGAAGTTTCGGAGACGATGAAAAAGTTGAGCGCCCACATCGCGGGCGCACCCGGCAAGCCGCTGCCCAAGGAGGTCACGGAATGCGCCAAGCTGCACCTGCTCGACACGCTGGCGGCGATAGTCTCGGGTTCGCGTCTGATACCGGGCAAGCGGGCCATAGCCTATATCAAGACCCTGGGCGGGACGCGGGAAGCGTGCGTGATCGGTACGCGGATTTGCACTACCGCGGTCAATGCCGCGCTCGCCAACGGCATGTTCGGACACGCCGACGAGACCGATGACTCGCATGCGGCCGGGCTGTTTCATCCCGGCGCCTGCATAGTGCCCGCCGCGCTGGCACTGGCAGAGCGGAATCGCTACGGCGGCACTGCGCTGCTGCGTGCGATGGTGCTCGGCTATGACGTAGGCGCGAGGCTGGCGCTGGCTCTGAATCCACTGGAGTTTTTTCTGCGTGGCCACCATACGCCCAGTTTCGGCGGCCTGTTCGGGGCCGCCGCCGCGGCGGGCGCAATGATGCGGCTCAACCCGGAGCGCACGCGCTATCTGCTCTCCTATACTGCGCAACAAGCCGCGGGGCTGGCATGCCTGCTGCGGGATCCGGAGCATGTCGAAAAAGCCTTCGACATGGCCGGCATGCCCGCGCACAACGGCGTGCAGGCGGCGCTGTTCGCTGCTCACGGGTTCACCGGGGTAGCGGACGTATTTTCCGGCGACCGCAATTTTTTCGCTGCTTTTGCGCCCGCCGGGGATCCGGCCAGGCTTGCGCGCGATCTCGGCAAGACTTACGAGATCATGAACTCATCGATCAAGAAGTGGCCGGTCGGTGCGCCGATACTCGCTCCTCTGGACGCGCTGGAGACGCTGCGGCAGGCCCACTCGTTCAAGGCCGGTGAGGTGGAAAAGGTGGTGATCACCATTGCCGAGAAGGAGGCGGCCATAGTCAACAATCGAGCGGCGCCGGACATCAGCCTGCAGCATCTGGTCGCATTGATGATGGTCGACGGCACTGTAAACTTCAAATCGGCGCACGACTTCAAGCGCATGCGCGACCCGCGGGTCAGCAGGCTCAAATCGCGCATCGAGCTCGTCGGCAGCGCGAAATTGACGGACCCCCTGCGCCGCTGGCACGCCGAGGCGGAAATCAAGCTTCGCGACGGCCGGACGCTCAAGCACTATACCTACGCCGCCCGCGGGAGCAGTTACAACCCGATGAGTCGCAAAGAGGAAAATATCAAGGCGCTTGATCTGCTGGCGCCGGTACTGGGCAGGCGGCGCGGGGAGTTGCTGATCGACACGGTCTGGAACATCGGGAAAGTTGCAGACGTGCGTGCGATGCGCAGGTTGTACTGCGTGTGACTGATCGATAATGTAAGATCTGGTCGCGGAGAATTGCTAAAGAGGATGACCGATTGGAAGTGCCTGATACATTCGATTATGTCGTCATCGGCGCGGGCGCCGCGGGCTGCGTGCTCGCCAACCGGCTCACCGCTTCGGGCCGTCACAGCGTGCTGCTGCTGGAGGCCGGCGGCGCGGACCGCAATCCCTGGATACACATTCCGCTCGGCTACGGAAAACTTTTCACCAATCCCAAGGTGAACTGGCTGTATACAAGCGAGCCGCAGGCGGGCGCCGGCAACCGCCGGATCGCGCAGCCGCGCGGCAAGGTCCTCGGCGGGTCGAGTTCCATCAACGGCCTGCTATACGTCCGCGGGCAGCGCGAGGATTACGACCGCTGGCGCGATTTCGGCAACGCGGGCTGGGGTTACGCCGATGTGCTGCCGTATTTTCGCAAGTCCGAGGATCAGCAACGCGGCGCCGACGCCTATCACGGCGCGGGCGGCCCGCTGTCGGTATCGGACCCGTCGGAACCGCATCCGTTGGTTGAAGCGTACCTGGCAGCCGCCGAGGCATGCGGATATCGGCGCAATCCGGATTTCAATGGCGCGACCCAGGAGGGCTTTGGCTATAACCAGTTGACGTTGCGCAACGGATTCCGCAGCAGTGCGGCGACGGCGTATCTGCGCCCGGCCCGCCGGCGCGGCAACCTCACGGTGATCACACGCGCGCACGCAACCCGCATTTTGTTCTCCGGCAAGCGTGCCACCGGCGTGGAGTACCTGCGCGCCGGCAACGTCGGTTCCGCCACGGCTCGCAGCGAGGTGATCGTGGCCGGCGGCTCGTTCAACTCTCCGCAGCTACTTCAGCTTTCGGGTATCGGCCAGGCTGCGTTGCTGCAGGGCTTTGGCATCCCGGTAGTCGCTGACCTGCCCGGCGTCGGGATGAATCTTCAGGATCACTACACCGGCCGGTTCGTTTACGAATGCACCGAGGCTTTCACGCTCAACGATGTCGTGGGAAGTTTTGCGAAGGGCCTCGCCGCCGCATTGCGTTACGTCTTCTTGCGCAAGGGGCCGCTGATGATGGGCGCCTCTTATGCTACGGGTTTTCTGCGCGCCGACCCCGCAGCGGCGACACCAGACGTTCAGACCAGCATCTCGCTTTTCAGCGCCGACAAGGCGGGCGACAAACTCCACAACTTTTCCGGTTTCTCGCTCGCAACGAGGCTGTTGCGGCCCGAGAGCCGGGGCAGCGTTCTGATCCGGAACACCGATCCGCTGCAAGCGCCCGCCATCCAGCCCAACTACTTCTCAGCCGAGAAGGATTGCGCGGTCCTGCTCGCGGGGATGAAGGTAGCGCGGCGCCTGGCGGACACCACCGCGATGCGCCGCTACATCGTGCGCGAACGCGATCCCGGGGCCACCTGCAGCAGCGATTCCGACCTGCTGGAGTATCTTCGTAGCCGCGGCGGGATCGCCTACCATCCCGTCGGCACCTGCAAGATGGGCAACGATGCCTCGGCGGTGGTTGACGACCGTCTGCGCGTGCGTGGAGTGGAGGGATTGCGCGTGGTGGACGCGTCGATCATGCCGACGCTCATCTCGGGAAACACTTACGCGCCGGCGATAATGATCGCGGAAAAAGGCGCCGACATGATCCTGCAGGATTCATCTTCAACTACTGGTTCCGTCGCGGCACCGCTGCGTGACTAGCCTAAGGAGTCCAATGATGTTTAGCAAGGCCACGCTCGCCGCCGCACTGGCGCTCTCGTGCACCGTCGCGCACGCGCAGGCTTATCCGAATCGCCCCATCCGGCTCATCGTGCCTTTTCCACCCGGCGGCGGCACCGACATCCAGTCGCGCATCGTCGGCCAGAAACTCGCCGAGGCGCTCGGCCAGCAGGTGGTGATCGACAACCGTCCGGGCGCGGGCGGATCGATCGGCGCCGAGCTCGCCGCGAAGGCGGCCGGCGACGGCTACACGCTGTGGTCCGGACAGACGAGCAATCTCGCGATCAATCCGGCGCTGCTGGCGAAGATCGCGTACGACCCGGTCCGCGATTTCACCCCGATCTCGCTCTACACGACCAGCCAGCTCGTGCTGGTCGTGAATGCGGGCTCGCCCATCAAATCGGTGAAGGATCTCATCGCTGCCGCGAAAGCGAGCCCCGGTCGATTTACGTTCGGCTCGCCCGGCACCGGCACGGTCGGACATCTCGGCGGCGAGATCCTGAAGCAGGCTGCGGGCATCGATCTCATTCACGTGCCGTACAAGGGCGCGTCGCCCGCGCTCACCGATCTCATCGGCGGACAGATACACCTCTATCTATCGTCGCTGCCGCCGGCGGTGCCGCAGATCAAGGCGGGCAAGATCCGCGCGATTGCAGTGAGCTCCGCCAAGCGCTCGCCCGTGCTGCCGGACTTGCCGACCATCGCCGAATCGGGCGTGCCCGGCTACGACGTGACGAACTGGTGGGGCATGCTCGGCCCGGCGAAGATGCCTGCCGAAATCGTCGCGCGGCTGAACCGCGAGGTCGTGCGCATTCTCGGCCTGCCGGAGGTGAAGGAAAAGCTCGCCGCCGACGGCGGCGACGTCGCGCCGATTTCCTCCGAGCGATTTGCCGCGTTTATCCGCAGCGAGTCGGCGAGGTGGTCGAAGGTGGTGAAGAGCGCCGGGATAAAGCCGGATTGAGCTGCGCGGCCAAACTGGCGGCGTAATTGCGATATGCACTACTAACCTTGAGAATGGAGGTATTGCCGTGGAATCACGTGTTGACCCGATAACTTTGCCCCAGCAGCTACACATCGGCGTTGTAGTAAAGGACATGGACAGGACCATCCAACACCTGTCTACAACCTTCGGTATCGGCCCTTGGGATATCAAGGAGCGGCGCTACCCCGAAGAGCAGGTAGCGGTAGGGAAGGGGCCCTTTTCCTACCGGGTCGCCTTTGCCGCCTTGGGACCCATCGAGCTGGAGCTGATCGAGGTCCTCGAGGGGAGTACCATCCACGCCGATTTTCTGAATACGCGGGGGGAGGGGATCCATCACATAGGCTTTCGCGTTTCAGACCTGCAAAAGAAGGTAACCGCGTTGCAGCAGCAGGGAATAGGCGTTTTGCAAAGCGCCTTCAGGCCGGAGTCCCGTTACGTCTACATGGACCCTACCGAACTCGGCGGAATCATGTTCGAGTTCGTCGAACGGTCGGCGAGTTAGTACACGTTAAGAGCGGGCGTTGACCCGCAGACCGGGTGGTGGGACAATCCCACCATGATCCTTACCCTTGATGCAAAACGCCGTCTTACTGTGCCGGCTGCGCTCGCACCGGCATCCCCCGGAGATGCCTTTGAGGCCAGGTTCGATGCGGAAGAGCATGAAATCGTGTTCCGCCGCATTGCGGGCACCGAAGACTGGCTCGCCGTGCTGAGCGAATGCCCGGTTAGCATGGACGATGTGCCGCCTCGCCGAAAAGCACCCGCAAGGCGTCGCCGGATTTGAGTTGGCTGCTGGATACCGATGTTATCTGCCAGCCGGCGAAGCGGCACGGCGACGCTCGCGTGATTGGCTGGTTCCATCAGGAACGGGACCGGTGTTTTACCAGCGCCATCGTCATCGCCCAGCTTGCGTATTGGGTACGGTCGAAGGAGGGTCGGCAACGCCGGAATCTGCAGGATTGGCTAAGGCGGCTGGTGGACGCACTCGGTGGGCGCATTCTTGGTTTTAACGTCACCGTCGCACATGTCTGGGCCGATCAGGAACACCTGCTGAAGAAGCACGGGCAGCGGATGCCCGTGGAGGACGGCTACATTGCTGCTACCGCTCGTCGTCACGGTCTGACTATCGTGACCGGAAACTACAAGGACTTCCGCCGGCCCGGCTTGAAGGTGTTCAATCCGTTCAAGGAACTGCCGCCAGTCTAATGTAAAAGGGGCCACCCATTAGCCGGCCGTAGTCAAAAATAATGAGGGTCGAATTCAAGGTGCGTCGAAGCAAAAGTTACACTGACCCTATTAAATCCTCAAACGGGGGAGTATCGGCGCCAAGCTGTGAAACAAGTTGGTGGATAAATTTTGTCAACTAAATCTGTCAACTAATACAAGTAGGCGATGACTTCATGACCATCACGATTCCACTGCCCAAACACTTCGACCAATTCCTTATTCGCGAATGGACAATGGAAGACGCCCAACAACTTGCCGATATCGAATTCGATCTGGAAGTAAAGCAATACGTCGGGTGGCCTAAGATATCAAAGGAAGAGTTTGTCGCCCAATTCCAGCCTGATGTGACCCGCGGTTATGCCATCGCGGTCCATCCGGGAAATATCGTTGCCGGTACGATCGATATGAATAGGTTTGAACGGAACCCAAAGAAGCGAGAGCTCAGAATCCTCTTGGCGAAGGAATATCGAACCCGCGGCATTGCTTCCGAGGCTGCACGATTTTTTATTTCGTGTATTTTTGGCGCATCGTGGGTCGAAGGGGTCGTTGGCGTTGTTCATCCTGACAATCTCGCGAGCATTGCCTTGATGAAGAAGCTCGGGTTCATTCATAAAGGCGAGATCACCGCAGAACGGCAGGTGTATGAACTCAGCCGTTCCTAATTCCACCCTGGCTAACAGGTCTGCGCCTATACGCCCTGAACCCGCATGCCAGCCACCCGCAGAGGAACATATGACTATCAGACTCACCTACGTGCTTACACTTGCAGTTGTCCAGTTGCTGTTAGGCACCGGAATTGCACGCGCGGAGGTTCGTTTTGTGGAAGCGACACCAGTGTTCAACTCGGTTCAAGACCGAGCCCATCTCTTGATAACTGGTCAAATCACATCAGAGGATGTCCTATCTGTAGATCGCCTGCTTCCGAGTGCCGTCATGCAAACGCACTTTCGCACGTGGGGTGGTACATATAAGCCGCTCGTTCTCGTTAACTCGCCCGGGGGCGACCTAATGGCAGCAATGAAGATTGGTCAAGCATTACGAAAGGTTCGCGCATGGGTTTGGGTTGATAAAGCCGCGGAATGCGCTTCAGCGTGCGTTTTTATTCTCGCCGGTGGTGTTGAGCGAAACATAGTGCCTGGGGCACGCGTTCGTATACATAGGCCCTATTTCGAGAAAACGTCATTTGCCGATCTGTCCTTGCAAGATGCGCAAACCTTATATGGCAAGCAGGCTCAATTTGCAAAGTCATATCTTCGCGACATGGGAATGTCGGATGCGCTTTTTGAGCGAATGCTCCGCGTGCCTAGTCAAAAGGCCGTGCTACTCAACACAGCCGAGCTTGAAACGTTAGGGCTCCAAGGGGAAGATCCTGCTTACCAAGAATGGAATCGTGCGAATCAGGAAAAATCATTGGGTGAAGAGCGATTTCGGCAGGTTCAAGGTCTCACCGATTGCGTCAATTCTGGTACGGAGCAAAGCATTTGTGAGAAGAAATGGGGGCTTAAATTCTCATTTGGCAAGTAGCGATTATGAAGCCAATTGCCACCGGCTCGGTGCATGAAATTCGAATGTGGGTTGAACGGACCTAAACTTTGAGCCAAACCCCAGCAATGTTTAGTTTGCGCGCCAGACCTCTAGCTATCACGCCTGCGGTAGCTTGCCGGCGGTGCTAAGCACGACGTTAGAAAATTTGCGCATGTTCATTACTAAACTCGATGCGGCCCGCCGACAACTACGCACCGCTATTGAGCTCTGGTTCTCTGATGCCGACCCTGTTTCGATTCAAACGCTCGCGTATGCAGCCCATGAAATCATCCATCGGATGTATAGGCGAAAAGGTCTAAGCAATTTATTATACGATTCCAACGCGCTGACAGACAAACAGAGAAAAGAATTTCCTAAACTATTAAAGCAAAGCGCAAACTTTATTAAACATGCAACACGTGACGCCGAAGCCGAAGAAAGGGCAATTTTCAACTCGTCGACAAACGACCTGTTTCTTATTTTCTCCACCATCGGACTGCTTCGTATGGGGGTAAGACTTAACGAGACTGAATCAGGCTTTACGTTCTGGCTCTATCTTCACAACCCCGGATGGTTTATCGGGGATCAGGTCATCAAAAATCGCACTTCAGCTCAGCGCCTCAATAAGTTACGAAGCGTCGAGAAGATCGGGTTTCTCGATGCCTTCATCGAGTTCAAGAGGGAAATCGGCGCTACATGACTCCCCTTGCATGACATAGAGCGGGAGTTTTTTGACAGCATCTTCTAACCCCCGCACTTGAAGTAACGGCACTAAAGCACGTCGCCTTAATTTGAACGTTAACGCTGGTCGATATTGATAAGCCAGTGGTGCCCAGATTTGCCCAGGTCGCGGAGCCGTGCGGGGCTCGAATCTTTCAGGCTATCCGATCGAGATAGCCTCTCACTGGTGTCCAGATCTTGTCGTTACCAGCCCTTGATGGATGCTTTAGGTAAGACTTGGTCAGGCGCTATCGGTCTGGAAACCCGAACCAAAACATACCGGGCTGATGCCGGAGTGAACCCTCCGGCGCTCCGCAGATCGCGTTCAATGCTCGGTCTTATGGAGCCAGAGTATCGCGCAGCTTCGCGATAGTTTCCAGATGCCGCTCGTGGTCGCCGGCGAAGCGCAGGACGAGGTATCGGGCGCCTTCCTGCACGTAGCCGTTGAGCCATTCCGCCGCCGCTCCAGCCGGGCCCGAGAAACAGGCCTGACGTTTTTTCAAGACGTCCGGGCGCTGACCATAATAGGCCGTCAAGAAATCGTTGATGCGCTGGTCCGCCTTGGCCGCGTTTTCGTCGATGGCAAGCGTCAGGTAGATGGCCGCCTCCAAGGCTCCCGGTTTGCGCCCGGCTGCGTGCGCGATGGACTGTACCTGGCGCCATTGCTCGCCCCAGCGCTTCGAATCGGGGCCGTTCGCGAACCAGCCGTCGAAATGTCGTGCCGCGCGATCCAGCGCGGCGGGTGCCGAGCCGCCGCCCCAGATCGGTGGGCCGCCCGGCTGGTGCGGCATTGGGCCGAGCACACCTTGCTCGACGTGCCAGCGGCCGTCCCAGTCCACCGGATTCCCGGTCCACAGCGCCTTGCAAAGGCGCATGCCTTCCAGCAACGTGCCGACGCGCTTCTCGAACGGCACGCCAGCCGCGCGGAACTCGGCGCGGATGTTGGGCACGTCGCTGGCGATGCCGATGCCGAGAATAACCCGGCCCGCGCTGACCTGGTCGAGGGTGGCGACCTGATGGGCCAGCAGCACGGGATTGCGGAGCGCCGGCAGCAATACGGCGGTGCCGAGTCTCACGCGCTTGGTTCTTCCCGCGACGCCAGCGAGCAGCGTGATTGGCTCGTGGCGTGGGCGGGCGAGCAGGGAATCACCGACCCAGACAGAATCGTAGCCGAGTTGTTCCGCCCGCTCGGCAAGGCTCAGCAGCGGTTCGGCCTCGGGCCGGCCTTCCATAATCGACTCGCGGGTTGGCAGCAGATATCCGATGCGCAGGGTCATAGTCCTCTCCTCGTTTCGAACAGCCAAGATTTCGCGGGCTGCTCGACAGGATTATCTCCCGGTTTTGCAAATAGTGCGCGCGTTACCTACAATGGGTTATGCAGCCGTCCTACATCGTCGATTCCGCAAACGCACCCTGGAAACGCAGCGCCAGCGAGGGGATTGCGTTTGCCTGCCAGGTCCTGCTGTCAGGGGAGGACGGCGGACCGGAGGCGCTGCGTTTTCGCTTCGACGATTGCCCTTCGGTCTACGCCCACATGCACCTGACATCGCAGTTTCAGCTGCTGCTGAACGGTGCGATGGACTTTCCGCGCGGTGTCAAACATCTGGAGGCGCTGGCCATCCACTACACCGACCACAACATGCCCTATGGACCGTTTGCCGTTTCCGGCAACCACGATATGCTGGTGCTGCATCCGCAGGCCGGAGGCATCGTCTCCATGGCGAACCGCGATGCGCGGCGCAAGATCAATCTGCGCGGGCGACTTTTCGCGGCGCTTGCGGCAGACTCGGAATGGCAGCCGTTGCCCGGCGCCCAAGGCGCGACTTTCAAGTTTCTGATGCCGCCCGATTTCGGATCGGCAGCCGTGCTTGCGAGAGCGCCCGCTCATGCAGCACTGGGCATGCCTGCAGCGGAGTTCGGACGTTATGAGGTGGTACTTGAAGGTTCGGTTATCATGGAGGGGCGGGAAATCGGTCCCCCGGGTTTTCGTTACGTGCGCGGCGTGCAGGCGGCCGAGCCGCTGGTGACCGGAGAGCAGGGCGCGAGCGTAGTATTTCTGACCTTTGACCGCGATGCGCTCGAAGGCGGGATAACCGGCGAAGGTCTGGCCGTCGAGGCGGCTGCAGCAATGGCCAGAGCCATTTAGATAGCGAGAGGAGGCGCGCAATGACAGCAGAAAACCGGGAATCGGCAGGAGAGTTTCGCGTAGTGGTGTTTGCGGACTTCGTCTGTCCCTACAGCTTTCTCGCGGTCGACCAGATGGATCGCCTGGCCCGCGATTACGGTGTCAAGCCGCTCTGGCGTCCTCACTGGCTGCATCCCGACACGCCGCCCGAAGGCGCCGCTCGCGACCGTAATGCCGATAACGCTGCCCGCGATGAACGGCGCCACGCGTGGTTCAAGGAAATGGCGCCGGAGCAGTACCCGCGCATGCGCTTTCCGGAGAAGCGGCACTACAGCTTTCGCGCTTTCGAAGCGCTGGAGTTTGCCTATGACCAGGGCCTCGACTTTCCGTACAAGACCGCCGTTTACGAACTGATGTGGACGGAAGGCCGCGATATCGGAGAAATCGAAACTCTGACGGACGCGGCCGAACGGGCCGGCATGGATCCGGCCGCGATGAAACATGCGCTGGACGAGCACCTCTACGCGGAACGAGCGTTCAATGCGGTCAATCAGGCGCGCGAACTTGGAATCACCAACACCCCGACCATTTTTCTGGGCAAAACGCGTATCAATGGCTGGACCTACGACGAGGTGATTGAGTCGGTCATGGAGCAGCAGGGCGTCCGGCCGAAGGTAGCGTTGGCCAGCTAGGCGCCAATCGTCAAAGAGCGCCGGTGATTTACATGGTCGACCATATCTATGCAAACCCGGACACCGAACCGGAGTGGCATAGTTGGTATGCGGGCTATCTGCGGGAGTTGATAAACTTGCCCGGTTACCTCAGCGCGCAGCGTTTCAAGGCGATAGGGGTCACGCCGTCGCGATATCTGTCGATCTATACGATAGCGTCGACTGACGTTGTCGATAGCCCGGCATATAAGAATAACGGCGGGGGCGGCCACCGCAGCGTTCGTTTCCATGCGTCGTATAACCTGTGGACCCGTAATCTGTTCGAAGGGATCGAGCGGGCGCCCGCCGTGGGCAATGACCAGCGAGTGCTGGTATTCGATGCCGCGTCGCCTGACCGGAAACTGCCGACGGAGCACCAACCGCTGTGGCTCAAATCGGTTCCCAAGCGCATGGTGGGCTACGCACAGCAGATGACTACGCCGTATCGCGCGCTGATCGTGCTCGATGCAAGCGCCATTGCCGGGGCAGCGGATTTTGGCGATGGTTTTCTTTACGAGCCGATTATCCCGATGCTGACACCACAGTAGAATTTGAAATCGTGTGGATCCCGAAGTTCGAGGTTACAGCCGCGAATCGTCTATCTGCAGGCCCAGCCAGTGCCGGCCGACCAGCTCGTAGTGGGAGAGGTGGCCCTGCACGTGCTGGGTGATGACGTGGATGTCCTGAAAGTAGCGCTGGATCGGGTTGCCCTCAAAGACAGCGGTCGCGCCGCACGCACTGTAGAGACTGTCCACGATCTCCGCTGACAGCCGTATGGCATGCGTCGCCGCGACGCGCAGGGCCGCGCGCCGATCCAGGGTCAGCGTCCCGGTCGTACTGACTTCATCCCAGATCTCGCCAACCGCTTCCATGAAAAAGGCACGGCCCGAGCGCAGAGACGCTTCGGCCTTGCCGACGGCGAACTGCACGATCGCCTGCTCCCGCAGAATGCCCGGCACGTAACGCGATGTCTTCGAGCCGGCGAGTTCGAAGAATGCGCTCATGCAGCTACGCGCGAGGCCGAGGGCGACGGCGGCATCGCCGCACGCAAATCCCGGCGTAAGCGGAATCTTGTAGCGCGGGCCGCCGCTCACGATAGGCGCGCCCTTTACAAGAACCGACCGCTCCTCCGGCACGAAGACGTCCTTCGCCTCGAAGGTATGGGTGCCCGTCCCGCGCATGCCGCGGGTATGCCACGTGTCCAGCAGCTCAACCTGCGCGACCGGCATCAGGAAATACCGCGTTTCAGGGTTGCCGTCCCGCTTCCTCACCTCGCCGTTCTCGATGATTTGCCCGTGCGCCGCGATCCAGGAGGCGTGCTTGCAGCCGGTGCTGAAGGGCTGGCGGCCGGTGACACGATAGCCTCCCGGCACCACCATCGCCTTCGCGGTTGGCGCCGGGGTGTTCGATACCACGCTGCGAGGCGTATCGATCCAGATGGCGCGGGCGACGTCCCGTTGCATTCGGGCGGCAAAGGTGCCAAACGTTCCGCCCTGGTTTACGGCCCAACCCGTGCTGGCGTCGGCCTTTCCGATCTCCTCGATCACCAGCACGTAGGTTGGCAGATCGAGCTCGGAGCCGCCGACGGCGCGCGGCACCGCCATGTGAAACAGGCCGGCGTCGGCGAGAGCCTCGAACACCGGGCGCGGCAGTTCGCGATCCGCCTCGATTTTGTCGGCGCTCGCGCGAATTAATGGAGCGATTTCGCGGGCGGCCTCAAGATGGGACTTCCATGACATATCCGCGAGTGTCCCGAATCAAGTGCCGGCAGTCAACAACGGCGTGTTGGGTGACGGGTGATGGGCGACAGTAGCGGCTTTCCTGCAAAATACGCGTTCAAATTGGCGAGAATCAACGCAGTCGCGGCAGCGCGCGCCTCCGGCGCGCGTCCGGCACAGTGCGGCGTGACCACCACGTTGTCGAATTGCAGCAGCTCCGGAAGGATCGGCGGTGCGGCCGGTTCGCCCTCGAGGACATCCAGGCCCGCCCCCGCGATGCGCTTTGATCGAAGCGCATCGATCAGCGCTGCCGTGTCCACAACCGTGCCGCGTCCGATGTTGACGAGATACCCTTGCGGTCCGAGCGCCGTGAGAACGTCCGCGCTGACGAGATGTCGCGTCCCCGTGCCGCCTGGCGCAGCGCACACCAGGAAATCGGCCCACGTCGCCAACTCGATCAGGCTGTCAAAATATCGATAAGAAGATCCGGCGACGGCCTTCCGGTTGTGATAGCCAACTTCCATGTCGAAGCCGCGCGCGGCGCGGTGCGCAATTTTGCCGCCGATGGTTCCAAGACCGAGAACGCCCAGACGCTTGCCGGAAATGGTCGGGGTGACGACGCTCCATTGGTCCTGCCATCCGCCGGCATTTACGTGACGATCGGCCGCGCGCAGGTGCCGGGTGGCCGCCATCAACAACATCATGGCGGAGTCGGCAACGGCAGATGCGTTCGTGTCGGGGCAATTGGCGATCGCGATGCCCCGGCTCCGCGCCGTGCCCAGGTCGACAGCTTCATAGCCCGCGCCGACGGCGCAGACGATTTCGAGCTTCGGCAGCAATGCCATCTCGTCGCCGCTCAAACCGCCACGGCCGTTGGTCAGAACGGCCCTGACGGTCTCGCCTGCCTCGCGAACAGCGTCTATCCGGCTTGGATACTTCTTACCCTCGCGAACGGCGTAGCCCGCGGCGGTAAGGGCGGCTGCGCGTTCGGGGCTGAGTCCCACGAGAGCCAGGACACCGATAGTCATAATCGCTCGTTCAACCTCGTCCGATCAGAGCATGCGCTGCGAGGGTCGAAGATTGTACCCGATTTGCCTTGCTGCAGTGATTGGAATAGATTGCTTGGAGTACTCAGTATCAAAATCATGTTTAACGATAGCGGTAATAGGGAGGAACCATGCAGGAAGTTACTTTAGCGATACTCAATCCCGTAGCGACAATTGAAATAGCGGGAGTAAAACCGGCTGAGCGCATTGGAGATCTGAGCAACAAAAGGATAGGCTTTTTGTGGAACAGGAAGGCACGGGGGGACGTGGCACTCCGAACGATCGGAGAGGTGCTCAAAGCGAGATTCAGCGGGCTGGAATGTAACTGGTTCGAGATGCAAACATCCATCGCACTGGTTCCCGAACAAATCGAATCCCTCAGGCAATTACGCAATGATGTGATCATATCCGCCACGGGCGACTGAGGGTCCTGTACTGGCTGGTTGGCCAGAAATAATGCGACCCTGGAAAAGGCGCTGGGTATTCCCACCGTTGGCATGGTGTCTCTCGGCTTTCGGCGCGATTTCTGGGCCGCCGCAAGATCCTACGGAATCATCGACCTGCCGCAGGTAAACGTGCCGCGGGAGTTTACGAGTTGCAGTGACGAGGACGTTCGGAAGCAGGCGGCGGATGCCGTCGAGGACATCATCAAGTCCCTGGCGACTCGCGTCAGGCTGCAGCCCGAGAAAATCGTAACGCCTCTGGAAACCCCGCAGCCGCCGGCAGGTTGTCCGGCGGCACTGCCCGTATCGGCAAATGTCATTGAATTCAGAGCTTCCCGCTACGAGGAGGCCTATGATGAGTTCAACCGGCGATTCCTGGACTGGGGATTAGGCGACGGCTTCCCGCTCGTGCCTCCCACCAGAGAAAAAGTCGACTGGATGTTGACGGGCACGCATCATTCCCCTGAGGAAGTTGTAGCGGAGATAGATCCCGCAATGGGACGTGCCACGGTGGAAAAGATCGCGATCAACGCCGTGATGGCCGGGGCTCAACCGGAATACCTTCCAGTAATATTAGGGGCGGTAGAGGCGATAGTTGATCCGCGATTTGAGCTCATGAAGTGCGCCATGTCGACAGGTCCCTATACCCCTTTTCTATGGGTAAATGGTCCGGTCGTCAATGAGATCGGCGTGAATTACGGGCGGGGTTGCCTGGGGCCGGGGGCGCAGAGCAAGGTGAATATTGCCATCGGACGGGCCCTCAGGCTGATCATGATGAACATCGGCGGCGCTTATGTCGGCATCGGCGATTTGGACACCATCGGGTCCGCCCACAAATTCAGCATGGTCGTTGCGGAAAACGAGCAAGAAAGTCCGTGGGCGCCTTACCACGTCGATAAGGGCTTCAAGGCCGAGGAGAGCACCGTCACCGCGCTCTGTGTCGTGGGACAGACCGAGATTCATGCGCTGGATAGCAATACCCCTGAAGAACTCCTGTTCACGTACGTCCATACGATCTGCGGTATCGGCGATGGCAGCGGTATGTTCGGGAGCCCCCTCTCGACTGATCCCGCCGAAGATTCCTTCCGCAGAAGCATGGGTCCCACCCGGTACGGCCATGAACCGGTGCTGCTGTTGCCGCCGAGCGCGGCGCAGACGTTCGCTGCAGCGGGCTGGACGAAGAATGATATTCGCGCCTATCTTTTCGAAAACGCGTGGATAACAAAGGGCCTCTGGATGGAACATCCCAAATTCAAGCTCGATGAGGGGAGAAACATGGCAGCGAAGTGGCGGGATGCACCGCTGGACGCGAAGATTCCCATCGTACTTTTCCCCGAGGCTTATCAGATCCTCGTCGTCGGCGGTCCGGCCAACAAAATGTCCTATTGCCCGGTCGGGGGGAGTTGCGCCGCTGTCACCAAATCAGTAGACAACTGGCGGTAAGAAAGAAACAAGACTACCCCGAAAAAGAGGAAGCCCCAATGTTCAAGACCCCTGGAATACTCGTTGCAGTATCGCTGCTGTTCACGCTTTTTGCTCCCGCCGCAATGGCAGCCACTTACCCCAGTAAGCCGGTGCGCATGATTGTGCCCATGGCGCCGGGTGGGGGCACCGACATCATGGCGCGGCTGGTCGCCGCGAATTTGTCCGAACGCCTCGGCTATCAGGTGGTGGTGGAGAATATCGCCGGAGGAGGAGGCATCATCGCCACTGAAAGGGCGGCGAAAGCGGAACGGGACGGTTACACGCTGCTGTTCACCATGGCTACCCATTCGACACTCGCCGCACTCCAAAAGCTGCCGTACGATCCGCTGAAGTCCTTTACCCCGGTCGCGCGGGCGGCGACCGGTTATTACTCGCTCTGCGTCAATCCGAGCCTTCCGGTCAAATCGGTGAAAGAGCTCATCGCTCTCGCAAAACAGAAGCCCAACCAGCTGATTTTTGCCTCGGCGGGCACCGGCACCCAGGGGCATATGGGAACGGAGCTCTTCAAGATGATGGCCGGCATCGACATCAAGATCGTGCAATTCAAGAGCGGCGGTCCCGCGACCATCGATGTGATCGGCGGCCACAGCCATGCCATCCTCGTCGGACTCACGACGACACTGCCTCACATCAAGTCCGGCAAGCTCAGGGTGCTGGCCACCGGCGGACTGGATCGCGGCGTTGCACTGCCCGATGTGCCGACCATCTCCGAGAGTGGCTTGCCCGGGTACAATATTACCCAATGGTTTGGGATTCTCGCGCCCGCCGGCACACCGGCCGCGGTCATCGAGCGGCTGAACATGGAAATCAAGGCAATCGGGGCGTTGGACGAAGTAAAAAAACGCTTCCTGAGCGACGGAGCGGGTGCAGACTTTCTCGGCGCGGCTGAATTCGGCCCCTTTATTGCGGAAGATATCAACAAGTACACCAATATCGCAACCAAGGCCAACATCAAGTTGGAGAAGTAGCCGCGGATTTTCTCACTCAGCGTTGCGGCTCCGCTTTCAGCAGCAGCCGCGCAAAATGCCGGCCGGCGAATTCCTGTCCGGCCTGCAACGGTCGCCGCTCCTCGCCCAGGCTGGGGTCGAACAGATTTTCGGGGGCATCGGCTTCGTACAGATGCAAGTAATTGCCGCCCGGATCGGGGCCGATCTGGGCGCGATGAGGAGCATGCTGCAGTTGCCATGCACGGTGGATGCCGGGCAGATCGAGCACGTGCTTCAGGTGCTGCGCGCTCTCGGACTGGAATTGGTTTTCTGCCGCCGGCGCGCCGCGAAAATTGCTTTCGCAGCGCGCCCAGCAGCGGCCGGCACGGGCATCTTTTTCGATCAGGGACAGCACCCGGTAAAACACCCGGCCCCAATTCCCGATATCACGGCGCCAGGGTTCCTTTTCCATGACAGGCGGCGGCGGATTTTGCGGGAAGGATTTGAACAGCCCAGGATCGCTGATGGCGTAGATCTGCTGGTATTCCTGTTCCATCACGCCTTCGCTGTCGTGGAACGGGCCGCCGCGCAGTTCTCGCGTGCGCCAGGCCGTGGAGTAGCCCGGCCGGTTCGCCAGCTCCTGGATATGATCGTCGAAGTGGATGTTGAACTGGCGGTCGAACTCTTTGTTCACCAGGTCGAACCTGACAAAGCACAGATAGGGGAATGCCTTGATGTCTACCATGTCACGCTCCTTTGCCTGTCTGCTCGCGATGCGCCGGGTCTCGGCATCATAACTTCGCGGGTACGCTCTGACGCAGCAGATGGACGCCGACCAGCAGTGCCGGGATGCCGCACACGATAAAGCCCAGGCCGTAGCTGCCGGTGAGGCCGAGCAGAGCCGAATACATCAGCGGTCCGGCCAACGCGCCGACCTGGCCGAACGAGAGCACGCCGCCCGTGACTGCGCCACGCATGCCCTCCGGCGCCGCGCGCGCAGTTTCGGCCAGGAGTATGCCGTGCCAGGATAGCGCCGTGGCGCTGATCACGCCGGCGATCAGCCCGACCAGGAGCGTCGGCCACCCGGCGCTGCAAAGACCGAGCAGCCCCACGCTTCCAGCCATGCCGAGCGCAAGTCCGGCCATGATCAGGCGCGGGGAGATATAGCCGCTGCCGAGCCATCCCCAGACGATGCGGCCAGGCACTGCGATTGCCACCGACGCGGAAAAGACGAAGCCTGCGGCCACGAGCGTGTAGCCGATGGTCGTCAGGTAGACGACGAAATACGCAATGACAACGGCCTGCACACCGTTAAAGGCAAGGCAGGCGAAGGACAAGGCGCGCAGGCTCGGCGTGCCCAGCACCGAAGCCAAGGTCATCCTGAAATCCGACAGATGGAAGGTGCGCGTCGGCACCCGGTCGACGTCGAAGATCCTGCGCAGCGGTTGCATCATCAGGACGAAGACGGCGCATGCCGCCGCGCTGAGCAGCATCGTGCCGCGCCAGTCCATCCACTCCGTCAGTTGCGGCCCCAGCGCCCCGGCCAGCAGCAAGCCGGCCGGCACCGCGGTCTGCTTGATGGAGAAGACCAGCGGCAAGTAGTCCGGCGGCGAGCAGCGGCCGAGCAGATGCGAGCTGGCCGGTGTGGACACGGCTGCGCCGCCCCCGCTGATAATCGCGGACAAGACGAGCATCAGCGGCGTTCCCAGCGTCGCCAACGCGGTGCCGGCGGCCAGCATGACGAGGGCCACCTGGCTCATGCGCAAGGCGCCATAGCGCACGATGAAGCTGCCGCAACCGAGCTGCGTGAAGAGAGACGCAAAGGCCGTCAGGCCGAAATAGATGCCGATCCAGGACGGATCGATCCGCAGATCCGCGATGATCGCCGGCGCGATCACCGCGGGCAGCGCGCGGCCGAGCGCGACGAAGGTCTGCTGCAGGAACATCGCCCCGAGGGCAAGCAAGAGATGGTTCACGAGGCGTGGGATTTCCCGGAATTCCCGCGGTGGATTTCGTTGGCACTGCCCACCCGGGTCAATGCGATTATCATACTCTCGAATCATGAAGCCACGTGTGATGCTGTTGCCTGCCGCGTTCGCGGCAATGCTGGTCGTTGCCGGCGCGGCATTCGCGCAGCACAATCTCAACGTCGCCGCGACTTCCACGCGCGGGCAGCACGCGGCGGACAGCTTGCAGCGGCTTGACCCGGGCACCGTGATCAAAGACTGCGATGTATGTCCCGAAATGGTGGTGATACCGGCGCGCGGCTTCACGATGGGCTCGCCCGCCTCGGAACCGGGGCGCTACAGCGATGAGGCTCCGCAGCATCACGTCACGATCTCCCGCCAGTTCGCGGCAGGGAAATTCGAAGTGACTTTCGATGAATGGGACGCGTGCGTGCGCGAAGGCGGGTGCGATCACTTTCCGGGCGATAGCGGCTGGGTCCGCGGCCCGCGTCCGGTGACGAACGTCTCATGGGACGACGCGCAGCAATACGTGCAGTGGCTGTCGCGCAAGACCGGCTGGAACTACCGGCTGCTCACCGAGGCCGAGTGGGAGTATGTCGCTCGCGCGGGGACGACGACCGCGTTCTCGTTCGGCAGCACCATCACGCCGCAGCAGGCGAACTACCACGCGCAGGAGTCCGCAGCGGACAGCCCGGGCGCGGCGTCTTCGCGTGAACAGACCGTGCCGGTGGGCAGCTACGCGCCGAATGCGTTCGGGCTGTATGACGTGCACGGCAATGTCGGAGAGTTCACCGAGGACTGCTGGAACCCGAACTACGTTGGCGCACCGGCGGACGGGAGCGCATCGGTTGCCGGAAATTGTTTGCTGCGCGTGTTGCGCGGGGGTTCCTGGTTCTCCGGTCCGTGGGCCTTGCGTTCCGCCTTCCGCAGCCTCGTCATCGCATCCAGCCGATTCGCCGACTTCGGCTTGCGTGTCGCCAGGACGGACGTGCGCTTGTCGCCGCGTTAGTTGCGCCGCAGCCGTCTATTCGACGCGGGCGCCCGAAAGCTTCACGACTTGTCCGAGCCTGTCGTAATCCGACTTCAGAAGCTTGGCGAACTCCTCGGGGGTCGCGTACATGGGATCGAGCGTCTGGGCCGAAAGCTTCGAGGCGACATCGGGATCCGCCACCGCTTTCTTGAGCTCGGCGTTGAGCCGGTCGACGATAGGCTTCGGTGTGCCGGCCGGCGCAAAAATCGCAAACCACGAGACAAAATCGAAACCCTTCACGGTTTCAGCGATGGCGGGGATGTCCGGAAACTGCGTGGTTCGCGTATCCGAGGACACCGCGATGGGCCGCAGGCGACCTGACTTGAGGAAGGGGTAAAGTTCCGCGATCGGCGTGAGTATCGCCTGTACCTCGCCGCCCATCATCGCGAGCACCGCCGGGGCGCCGCCTTTGAAGGGGACATGAGTCATCTTCAATCCGGTGATGTTGGCGAACCAGCTCATGGAAAGATGCTGGAAGGCGCCGATGCCGGCCGAGCCGTACAGGATCTCACCGGGCCGCGCTTTCGCCAGGGCGATGAAGTCTTGCGTCGTGCGCACCGGCATCGAAGGGTGCACGGCGATCATGCCCACCAGCCGCGCCACCGGCGTTATCCCGATGAAGTCCTTCAGCGGGTCGTACGCCATCTTTTGGTAGAGGTGCGCATTGGCAAGGAACGTCTGCGAATACACCATGAGCGTATACCCGTCGGGCGGGCTCTTCGCCACGATCTCGGCGCCGATCATCCCGGCCGCGCCGGCCCGGTTGTCGATCGGGAACTGCTGGTTGAGTTGCTCGCTCATTTTCTGAAACACGAACCGCGCGGTGACATCGGTCGCGCCGCCGGGTGGAAACACCACGACAACCCGCACCGGCTTCGACGGGTACGGCTGCGACCACGCCGTGCCGCACGCGAACACGATGAGCCCCACGAATGCGCCCAACAATCGAATCGTACTCATGCCATTCCTCCTCCTGGTCAGATCCAGCCGTACCGGTTAGTGATTTTTTTACCGGGACTTTCTTGCGTTTGGCGACAATCTATCCCTCGTCCGGCGAATGGTCAACCGCATTAATTTTCAGCCCAAGGCAATTCACAGGCAGGCTAATGCGGTTCGGGGAGGATATCCAAATGCCGTTCGCGCCAGATCGGGTAGAATCCTGCCGGTGACCGGCGCATTGATCACTTGTCAACGAGGTTGAAGCGATGAGCATTGCAGGAGAGTTGGCGCGGTTCCTGACGAGCACGAACGTCAACGACCTGCCGCCCCTGGCGCTGGAGCGCGCGCGGATGGTGATTGCCAGCACGATCGCCAGCGCGGCGATGGGCTCGGATATCATTTCCTCGCGTATCATCCGCGAGTTGGCGAAAGAGCGGGGCGGGACGGCGCAGGCGAGCCTCTGGTTCGACGGCGGTCGGAAACTGCCCGTCGCGGACGCGGCGCGCGTGAACGCGGTGATGAGCGACGCCGCCGCTTCAGACGATAGCGATCTGCGCAGCATCGCACACATCGGCACGATCGTCTCGACGACTTCGATCGCAATGGCGGAGCGCACCGGCGCGAGCGGCCGCGACGTGCTCGGGGCGATGGTGCTCGGCTACGAGGTGGCGGGGCGCATCGACGAAGCGCTTACTCCCGGCCGCCTCGAGCGCGGCTTCCATGGCTCGATCTCCACGATCTTCGGCGGCGCAGTCGCCACCGGGACGCTCCTGAAGCTGACGCAGGAACAGATGACGCAGGCGATCGCGCTCGCCGCCACCTCGATCGGCGGCATGCATGTTGCCGCCAACACCAGCGTCGCGCGCGAGTACCATGCCGGCCTCTCGGCGATGCTCGGCATCAACGCGGCGCTGGCCGCCCACAAGGGGTTCATCGTCGAGGAGCGAGTACTGGAAATGCCGCGCGGCTTTTTCTCCGCGTATGGCGGCGATCACCTGGAGGACGTGACGAAGGATCTCGGCAAGGCGTGGGACATCACCACCAACATGGCGATCAAGCTGGTTCCCGGCGGCCACCCCCACCACGCCGCGGCGGAGGCGGCCGCCAATGCCGCAATCGCCGGCAACGTCAACCCGGCTGACGTGGCAAGCATCATGGTCTCGGCGGCGAAGTACCGTAAGCTCTCCGGACCCGCGCATCCGACCGACCTGATCGGCGTCGCGCACAGCCCTACCTACTTCATCGCGGCAGCGGTGGCGGACAAAGGCTACGGCTGGATCCATGCTTCGTCCGCGAAAGTCGCCGACCCGCTGATCGGACAGCTCATCGACAAAGTCACCGCGGATCCGAATCCAAAACCTTATCCGGACCGCTTCCAGCATCACCATGGCGCGACGGTCACGATCACGCTGAAGGACGGCCGGCAGTTCTCGAATCACGTCGATTTTCCGCGGGGCTCCGGGCCGCGCGGAATCGAGTGGGCCGACGTGGACGCGAAGTACCGGACGCTGGTGCCACTATGCAAGCTGGCGCCGGACAAGATCGAGGCGAGCCTCAATGTGGTGCACGAATTCGAAACGGTCAAGACCATGTCGGAACTCACGGGCCTGCTGACGATAAACACGTAGGTCAGGTTGCCGCAGGTTACCTGACATCGCCGTCACGTAGCTTCGCAACGTGACCTACCCAATTGCGGCATTATTTGAGACGTTATGTTTAAGCGCTTTTTCTTTGTCGTTATCTTCCTGTTCGTTGCAACGGCGGCCCTTGCACAAGAGCGGCCACCCGACTATCCGAAGAAACCCATCCGCGTCATCGTCGGCATCGCACCCGGCGGCGGCCTCGACGCCATGGTGCGTCTGGGTGCGCAAAAACTGGTGGAGCGCTGGGGGCAGCCCGTCATCGTGGACAATCGTCCCGGTGGCGGCACAGTGATCGCGATGGAGATGGTGGTGCAAGCAGTACCCGATGGCTACACGCTGCTCGGCGCGTCGGAGACACTGATGATGAATGGCGTGCTGAAACGCGCCGCCTACGACGTGCGCACGGCGTTCATTCCCATTGCGCAGTTGACGACGCAGCCGTACGTGCTGGTCGTCCACCCGTCACTGCCGGTCAAATCAGTAAAGGAACTGATCGCCCTCGCCAAAAGCCGGCCCGGTGCGCTGAGCTACGGCTCGCAGGGCATGGGCACCACCGGCCACATCGGCTGGGAACGCTTCAACCTGATGGCGGGCGTGAACATTCTGCATGTGCCGTACAAAGGCGCGGCGCCCGCGCTGATAGACGTGATAGGCGGACAAATCCACATGACTTTCTCGATCATTGCCGCCACCGGCCCGCACATGAAGACCGGCAAGTTAAGAGGTCTGGGTCTCACCGGCACGCGGCGTTCCGAGCTGTGGCCCGACCTGCCCACTGTCGCGGAAGCCGGCGTGCCCGGCTTTCAGGTGCGCAACACCTACGGCTATCTCGCGCCCGCCGGCACGCCGCAGGGCATCGTGCGTGCGCTGGCCGCCGTGATCAGCCAGGGCATGAACACGCCCGAAACCGTGAAAGCTCTCGCCGCCGATGGCAGCGAAGTCGTCGCGCCGGCAACACCGGAGGAATTCAAAGCCAAATTTATCAGGGAGTATGCGACGCTGGAGAAGTTGATCAAGGCGATCAACATCAGGATCGATTGACGGGAATGGAAAAACAAGTCCGTAACGTGCTGGTGCTGTCGGCGACCCAGGCGACCCTGCAAATTACCGGGGCGACGATCGCGACGGTCACCGGGCTCGCCGGTTTCGCGCTCGCGACCGACAAATCGTTCGCCACCGTGCCGCTGACCTGTTACGTCATCGGTTCGGCGATTACGACGATCCCTGCGTCGCTGCTCATGAAGACCATCGGCCGCCGCGGGGGCTTTCAGGTCGGCACGGTGGTTGGTATGTTTGGCGGAGCGATCTGCGGCCTCGCGGTTTATCTCGCCAGTTTCTGGCTGTTGTGCGCCGGCATGACCTTGATGGGCGTGTACACCGCGTTCGGCAAGTACTATCGCTTTGCCGCCGCCGATGCAGCCAGCTACACCTTCAGGGCGAAAGCAATTTCGCTGACTCTGGCGGGCGGCATAGTCGGCGGCATTTTCGGCCCCGAGATGGCGAAGCGCACCGTGGATCTCTTCGCCGATTACCTGTACCTGGGCTCGTACCTGTCGCTGATCTTCGTCGGCCTGCTGGCGACGCTGGTTCTGCAGCCCCTGAGCATCCCGAAGCTGTCGGAACAGGATCTCAAGGACTCCGGGCGGCCGCTGGGCGTGATCATGCGCCAGCCGGTTTTCGTGGTCGCGGCGCTAGCGTCGATGCTCTCTTACGGCATCATGAATCTGTTCATGACATCGACCCCGCTGGCGATGGTCGCGCACGATCACCCCTTCCACGATGCGGCGTTCGTGATCGAGTGGCATATGATCGGGATGTATGGGCCATCGTTCTTCACCGGATCGCTCGTCAATCGCTTCGGGGTGCTGAAGGTGATCCTCGCCGGGATCGTACTGCTGTTCGTGTGCATCGTGGCGGCGTTGGCCGGCACCGGCCTCATCAATTTCTGGGCGGCGCTGTTCCTGCTTGGCGTGGGATGGAACTTCATGTACGTCGGCGGCTCGGCGCTGCTCCTTGAATGCCATACGCCGGCGGAACGCGCCAAGACCCAGGCCGCCAATGACTTCCTGATTTTCGTAACGATGGCGATCTCGTCGCTGTCCTCTGGCGTGCTGCTCAACAAGAGCGGCTGGCACGCCGTCAACTACGGCTCGATTCCGTTCCTGGTAATCGCCACCGTCGCGACCCTCTGGCTGATGTGGTGCAGGCGCGGGTCGTCGCAGGCTTCATGAACGTGGCGTTGACAGCAGCGAGCGCTTCACGTTACATGTACTGCTATCCGGATATCTTGTAGAGTCGAGATCATCACTCGCAAGCACACCGGCGTATTTTTCAGAAAAGCGGAGTGATAACCCAATGGACCTGCCGAACTACGCAACCCTCAAGACCGAAATGGCCGAGCCCCACGTGCTGGTAGTCACGCTCAACCGGCCCGAAGCCGCCAATGCACTCAATACCCAGATGGGCCGCGACTTCCTCGATTTGTGGACGCGGCTTACCGAGGATGCCGGCGACGTGCGCTGCGTGGTGCTCACCGGGGCAGGGGACCGAGTCTTCTGCGCTGGCGGGGACCTCAAGGAACGCCACGGCATGACCCGCGAGCAGTGGCTGCGCCAGCACGAAATCTTCGAGCGCCAGTACTGGGCGCTGGTCGATCTGTATCTGCCGGTCATCGCGGCGGTCAACGGCCACGCTTACGGCGGCGGCTTCGAGACCGTGCTGTCCTGCGATTTCGCCTACGCGGCGAAAACCGCGCGCTTTGCGCTGACCGAGGTTACGCTCGGCATCATGCCCGGCGCGGGAGGCACGCAAAACCTGCCGCGCGCGGTCGGCGAGCGCCGCGCCAAAGAGATCATCATGACCGGCAAGCCGATCAGCGCGCAGCAGGCATACGAATGGGGCGTGCTGAACGCTGTGTGCGAGCCGCAGGAGTTGATGCCCAAAGTGCTCGAAACTGCGCGCACCATTGCCGGCAATGCGCCGTTGTCGGTCCGCCAGATCAAGAAATCAGTGCGCTTCGGCATGCAAATGGAGTTGAAGACGGCCTACCGGTTCGAGGTCGAGGCCTACAATCACCTGGTCGAAACGGAGGATCGCTACGAGGGCGTGAAGGCATTCAACGAAAAGCGCAAGCCGGTGTTCAAGGGGCGATGAGTGCCGCTGTGAAGCTTGAAGACGTCAAGGTTCCGCTGGGCGAGGATTACCCGGAGATCCGCTCTAGCGTGCGCAAGATCTGCGCGAATTATCCTGGCGCATACTGGCGCGATCTCGAGGCGCGCGAAGCGTATCCCGCCGAGTTCGTCAAAGCGCTGACGGACGCCGGCTATCTGGCCGCGCTGATTCCCGAGGAGTATGGCGGGGCGGGGCTGCCGCTGCGCGCCGCGGCGGTGATCCTCGAGGAGATACACGCTTCGGGCTGCAATGCAGGCGCCTGTCATGCGCAGATGTACATCATGGGCACCCTGCTGCGGCACGGCAACGCGGAGCAAAAAGCCCGCTACCTGCCGGGGATCGCACGCGGGGAACTGCGGTTGCAGGCGTTTGGCGTGACCGAGCCGACGACGGGCACCGACACGACCAAGCTCAAGACGCGGGCGGTGCGTGACGGCGACCACTACGTGATCCACGGCCAGAAGGTCTGGACATCGCGTGCCTTGTACTCGGACCTCATGTTACTGCTCGCGCGCACCATGCCGCTCGAACAAGTGAAGAAAAAGACCGAAGGCCTGTCGGTGTTTCTGCTCGACATCGGCGCCTGCCGCGGCAAGGGCCTGGAGATCAGGCCGCTGAAGGCGATGGTCAACCATAACTCCACCGAGGTGTTTTTCGACGGCGCGCGCGTGCCGGCGGAAAACCTGATCGGCGAGGAAGGCAAGGGCTTTCGCTACCTGCTCGACGGCATCAATGCGGAACGGATACTGGTGTCGTCGGAAGCGATCGGGGACGCGCGCTGGTTCACGAAAACCGCGGTCGCGTACGCAAAGCAGCGCATCGTGTTCGACCGGCCGATCGGCCAGAACCAGGGCATTCAGTTCCCGATCGCACGCGCGCACGCCGAGACCGAGGCGGCCGATCTGTTGTTGCGAAAAGCCGCGGCGCTGTTCGAGGCGGGCCTGCCCTGCGGGGACGATACCAACATGGCGAAAATGCTCGCGGCGGATGCATCGTGGCACGCCGGCGAGGCGTGCATGCAGACTCACGGCGGATTCGGCTACGCGCGCGAGTACGATGTCGAGCGCAAGTGGCGCGAAACGCGGCTGCTGCAGATAGCACCCATCTCGACCAACCTCGTGCTTGCCTACATCGGCGAGCACATCCTCGGCATGCCGAGGTCATATTGATTAAAGGTGCTCCATGACCGGCTTAACCGAATCGCTGGCGCATTTCATCGAGAATCCCGGGTTCGAAACGCTTCCCGCTGAGGCAGCGCGGATCGTGAAGACTGGTTTCATCGACAACGTCGCGACGACGATCGCGGGACGTGATGAGCCGGTGGTGCGGATCGTGCGTGAATTCGTGGCGGCGAGGAAGTCGGGCGCGCACGACGCTCGCATTGTTTTTGGCGAGGCAATGACGGCGAGCGCCGACGCGGCCCTGATAAACGCCACGGCGTCCCACGCTCTGGACTACGATGACGTCGCGCTCGGCGGACATCCGAGCGCGGCGCTCGTTTCGGCAGTGCTCGCCGAAGGCGAGTATCTCGGCGCCTCGGGCGCGGATGCATTGCGAGCCTATCTGGTGGGCTACGAAGTGTGGGCGGAACTGTTCACGCGCGAGCCGGATGCGTATCACGTGAAGGGATGGCATCCCACGGCGGTGCTCGGGACGATCGCCGCTACCGCCGCGGTCGCGCATCTGCACGGCCTGTCAGATGCAGCTTGTCGAAACGCGCTGGCGCTGGCGGCGAGCATGGCGGGCGGGCTGGTCGCAAACTTCGGGACCATGACCAAACCGTTTCATGCCGGACGCGCCGCGTCGTGTGCAATCGAGGCAGTCCATCTCACGATCAACGGCCTGACGGCTGCGCCCGATGCGATCGAACACCACGCGGGCTATCTTGCCGCGCTGTCCCCGCAGGGCCGCGCGGATCGAACGGGTCCGGCGTCCGCCCTCGGACGGCAGCTGCGCATCCTCGATGCCGGTCTGTCGATCAAGAATTACCCGATGTGTTATGCCACTCACCGCGTAATTGACGGGGTGCTTGATGTGGCGACTGAGCACGATGTGAAGCCAGGGGACGTTGCGCAAGTGCATGCGAGCGTGGGCGCCACCCAGGCTTCCATGTTGCGCAATCATGCGCCGGTCACCGGGCTGGAAGCCAAGTTCAGCCTCGAGTTTGCCGTTGCATCGGCACTGGTCGCGCGCAAGGTCGGGCTGCGCGAGCTGACCGATGAATTTGTCGCGCAGCCGCAGGTGCGCGAGATGATGACCAAAGTCAGGACCTCGACCACCGACACGCATTGCCCGATCGAGCCGATATTCGCGCTCACTGATTGCGTTACGATTGAACTCAAGGATGGACGCAGGCTCGATTCCGGCGAGATCCGCTTCGCCCGCGGCAACGCCAAGCTGCCGCTCGGTGACGCAGCACTGAAAGCGAAATTTCTCGATTGCGCCGCGGGTGCTGATGATCTCGATGCGGCGGCGCTGTACGAGCGCCTCAACCGGCTCGAGGAACTTGGCAACGTGCGCGATTTGGTTCGTGGGTAACGAAGCGCGAAAATCGACTTAAACAGGGAGCGGGACGTAATGCTGATCGCAGATGCGCAAGTGCATATTTGGGCTGCCGACAGCCCGGAGCGGCCGTGGCCGCCGATTGTCGATCCGACGCAAAGCCGGGCGCATAAGCCCGAGCCCATCACCAAGGACGACATGCTGCGCGAAATGGACGCCGCAGGTGTGCGGCGTGCCGTGATCGCGCCGCCGGTCTGGGAAGGCGTGCGCAACGACATTGCACTGGCCGCGGCGCGGGAGCATCCCGATCGCTTTGCGGTCATGGGCAGGGTCGACCTGTTGTCGCCCGCGTCGCGCGACCTGATTCCCACCTGGCGCAACGAACCCGGCATGCTGGGACTGCGTTACGCTTTACACCGGCCGCTGGTGCGGCCGCTGCTGACCGAAGGCCGGATCGAATGGCTGTGGCCGCTGGCGGAAAAGGCGGGCGTGCCTATCATGCTGTTCGCCGCGCAATCCGATTTGCATCTGATCGACAGCATCGCCGAGCGGCATCCCGCGCTAAAACTCGTCGTCGACCACTTTGCGCTGACCAAAGGCAAGGACGAAGAGGCGTTCCGCGAGTTCGACAAGCTGCTTGCGCTCGCCAGGCGTCCCAATGTTGCGGTGAAGGCCAGTTGTTTGCCGTTCTATACCACCGATAAATATCCGTACCGCTGGCTGCACCCGCACCTGCGCCGCGCTTACGATGCGTTCGGGCCGAAGCGCATGTTCTGGGGTTCCGATTTGTCGCGGCTGCCGTGCACTTACCGGCAGTGCGTCACCATGTTCACCGAGGAGATTCCCTGGCTCACGGCCGAGGACAAGGAATGGATCATGGGGCGCGGCGTGTGCGAATGGATCGGGTGGAAGATTTGAAGCCGCGCCCTACAAAGGTTAGTCGGCACGCGCGCCGCTGAATTCCACGACCTTCTTCCACTTCACGATTTCGGACTCGACGAACGCCGCGAATTCGGCGTGCATTATTGTTCCCGCTTCTGCGCCCTGCATCAGCAGCAGATCCCGGGTTTTCGGCGCGAGCAGGATCTTTGCGGTTTCGCTTGCCAGGCGGTGAGTCGCTTCCTGCGGCGTGCCGGCCGGCACGAACATTCCGGTCCAGCCACTTACTGCGTAACCTGCCACGCCGGATTCTGCAATCGTCGGGAATTCCGGGGCGCCCGCGAAACGGCGGCTGCTGGTGACTGCGAGCGCGCGCAGTTTGCCGGCCCTGATCTGCTGCAGCACCGTGGGCATGGTGGCGAACATCATCTGCACCTGCCCGCCAAGCAGATCGATGACGGCCGGGCCGCCGCCTTTGTATGGCACGTGTATGAAATTGGTTTTGGTCAAAACCTTGAACAATTCCCCCGAGAGGTGCGTCGAAGTGCCGCTGCCGGAAGACGCATAGGTAATCTGCCCCGGCTTCGTGCGCGCAAACGCGATCAGTTCGCTGACCGATTTAACCGGCAGCGAAGGATGGGTGACGAGGATGTTGGGCGCATCCGCAATCAGCATCACCGGCGTGAAATCGCGCCGGGTATCGAAAGGCAGGTTCTTGTTGACGCTCAGGTTGATGGTGTGCGAAATGCTCGTGATGAGCACCGTGTAGCCGTCGGGCGCAGCTTTGGCGACGATGTCGCTGCCGACTATGCCGGCGGCGCCAGGACGATTGTCCACGACCACGGGAACGGCCAGGACGTCGGACAGTCTTTGCGACACGCTGCGCGCGGCGAAATCGGCGATGCCGCCCGGCGCAAACGGAACGACGATGCGTATCGGCTTCGTTGGAAATGATTGTGAGAACGCGGGTGCCGCGACAAAAATGCTCAACGCGGCCAGGGCAGTCGCGAAACGCTGCTGACTTAACATCGCGCTCAATAGCCTCGCAGAACCGCTTCCCACTTGGCGCGTAGCCTGGCATCGAGCTGCGGGGTGTTGCGCGCGACCTTCGGAAAGCTCTCGCGGCGCGTCCACGGCCGGCAGGCGTCGATCACCATGCGCGCGTTGAGACGGCGTTCGTGCTCCGGATAGCTGGTGGGGTCCAGCGTGGTGCTCCAGCCGCCTTTGATGATATCGACGTCGTCGCGCGGATCGACGCGCGTGCACATCGCCCAGATCACGTCGTTCATGTTGGCCGGATCGATGTCGTCGTCGACCACGATAACGTATTTGTTGGCGTAGGCGCCGGCGTGACATTGTCCGGCGACGAGGCCCACCTGCTTGGCATGACCCGGGTACATCTGCTTGACCGAAATCGTGAGCCACTGGCGGCTGCCGCCGGCTTCGTGCGCCCATACACCCTGGATGCCGGGGATGCCTGCGCCTTCGAGTTGTTTCCACACGGCGGCGCAGCGGAAGGTGCCGCGATAGAACGTGTCGTCGCACGGCGGCACGGCGGGAATGGCGCCCAGCAGGATCGGATTGTTCCGGTGCATGAAGGTTGCGATGCGGATGACAGGGGCCTTGTCCTGGCCGCCCGCGTAGTAACCGGTCCATTCGCCGAACGGACCTTCGTCGATCCGGTCGTCGGGACCGATGTATCCTTCGAACGCGATCTCCGCATTGGCCGGGATCGGCAAGCCGGTACTGGGCCCCGCGATGACTTCGACCGCTTCGCCCATCATTCCGCCGACCGCGTCGTATTCGTTGACGCCGTAAGGGATTTCGATTCCCGCGACCGAAAACAGCACCGGATGCATGCCGCAGATCACCGCGATCGGGCAGCGCTCGCCGCGCTCGTGGTATTTGCGCATCAGGATGTCGCCGTGCTTGCCCTTGGAAATCATCACCGTTGCGATGGTGGGATCGTCGTAGACCTGCACGCGGTACGCGCCGTAGTTGATCCAGCCTGAATCAGGATCCTTCATCACCACCATGACGCCGGTGCCGATGTAGGGACCGCCGTCGCCTTCGTGCCATTTCGGGGTCGGGATTTTGGCGAGATTGATGTCCTTGCCCGTCATCACGTTTTCCAGCACGGGTCCGCTTTTCACGACGACGGGCGGAATCGATTTGGATTCGGCGAGGTATTTGCGCCAGAAATGAACGAGGTCCATTTCGGTGGAGTCGGCAGGCAGACCGAAGGTCAGGGCGATACGCTTGACGCCGGTCAGGATATTGCCGAGCACGCGGTAGCCTTTGGGATAGCCGGGGATGTCGTCGAACAGCAACGCGGGGCGGTTGGTCTGGCGCATGTAAAGATCGACGATGCCGCCGATCTCTTCCATGCGCTCCGCGCCGCTGATCTTCTGCACTTCACCCGCGGCTTGCATTTGCGCGAGCCAGTCTCTGAGGTCCGGATTTGCCAACTGCAGTGCTCCTCTGAACATTAATTGAACATCACACTGCCATCATGTAAAGTTCCCGGGAATTGTATCAGAAGCAAGATTCCTGGAGGATTGAATGGCCGGTAAGAGTGCTGCAACTGCGTCGAACGAAATGGTGCATTACCGCGGCCTGCGGCAATGGCTCGAGCGCGTCGATCAGATGGGGGAACTGCTGCGCGTCAATGGCGTGCACTGGGATGCCGAAATGGGCGCGCTTACCCAGATGCTCACCGAGAAAAGCCGGGGCAACGCGCCCGCCATACTGTTTGACGAAGTGCCCGGTTATCCCAAGGGCTTTCGCACGCTGTACGGGCATTTCTCTTCGATCCGCCGCGTTGCGCTGACGCTGGGGCTGCCGCTCGAGTATGAGCGCAAGGTCGATATCGTCAAGGCCTATTACGAGCGCACGCGCAACATGAAGCCGCTGCCGCCGCGCTACGTTATAGACGGACCGATACTGCAGAACGTGCTCGAAGGCGACGCCTGCGACGTGCTGAAGTTTCCGGTGCCGCGTCATCATGAAGCGGATACCGCGCGCTACATCGGCACGGCGGACTGCGTGATCACACAGGATCCGGATGCGGGCTGGTTCAATCTCGGCGCCTATCGCAGCCAGGTCTACGACGGCAAGACCATCGGCTGCCAGATCACCGAAGGCAAGCACGGCCGCATTCATCGCGACAAGTACTTTGAGCGCGGACAGCCGATGAAGGTGGTGATACTGTGCGGTCAGGACCCGCTGCTCTTCATGCTGGCGGGAATTCCGATTCCGGAAATCAGCGAACTCGATATCGCCGGCGGCCTGCGTGGCGAGCCCATCGACGTCGTGCGCGGACCCTATACCGGTTTCCCGATTCCGGCGGACTGCGAGATTGCGATCGAGGGCGAGACCATTCCCGGTCAGGTGCGGCCCGAAGGGCCGTTCGGCGAATGGATGGGCTACTACTCGGACGACACCGTGCCCCGGCCGTACGTAAACGTCAAGACCATCCTGTATCGCAACGATCCGATACTGTGCTGCGCGCCGCAGCACAAGCCGGTCGACGAAACCGGACTGCTTAAGGGGATCGGCGGTGCCGCCGAAATCTGGCGCGCGCTCGAAGCATGCGGCATTCCAGACGTGCTGGGCGTATGGAACCATGAAGGCGCTCCCGCGACGCGCTTTACCGTGGTGCAGATAAAGCAGCGTTACCCCGGCCACGCGCGCAACGCTCTGCACGTCGCGTCCAACTGCCAGGGCGGGGCCTACGCCGGGAAGTGGACGGTGGTGGTCGACGAGGACATCGACGCCGGAGACCTCGATCAGGTGCTGTGGGCCATGAGCACGCGCTTCGATCCCGTGACCGACATCGACCTCATACACAAGGCATGGGCATCGAAGCGCGATCCGCTCTACCTGCCGGGCAACTTCAACAACCGCATCCTGATCGACGCCTGCATTCCGTACGACAAGAAGCTCGCCGGAACCTTCCCGACGGTCGTGGATGTGAGTACGGAATTGCGCGCGAAGCTCCGCGCCAAGTTCGCGCAGATCAAATTTCCCGCCGTCTGAACTCGACGACTTAGCGAGACTGGCTGGCCGCCGGAAGGCTTTTCTGGCGCGTTTGCGCCGGGGCCGGATCCCGCAGCACGCGTTCGCGTTGGTCTTTCTCGCGCACGTGCGTGTAGCCGTAGCTGACCAACTCGCCGAGGTCGAACCGGAATCGCTTCGCGGTCGATACCTTCCGGGCTATCAACGTCATTTCGTCGCGGCTGAGCGGCTGCGTGCGGGGCAAGGCAAGCAAGATCTTGTTGGCGGCTTCGCGCACGTCGAGGATGTAAACCTCGTCGAAGACTTCCTGGTAAGTGCGGACCATTGAGTCGTAAAGCGGGTTGTAACCGCGGCCCCAGAGGTTGCCCGCGACGCTGCCGCCCCGTTTGACGGCGCGCCGCACGGCCCGCAGGAATTCCTGCGTGGTCAGGTGCGCCGGCACGCTGTCGCTGCCGAACGCGTCGAGGAAAATCACATCGTAGGGTTGCCGGGTCTTCTCGATGAACTGCCTGCCATCGGTCACGTGGGCCTGCATGCGGCTGTCTTCGCGGAAACCGAAGAATTCCTTCGCCACGTAGACGACTTCGGGATCGATGTCCACCACGTCGATCGCAGCGTCCGGGTAGTGTTTGCGCAGAAACATCGGCAGCGTGCCCCCGCCGAGTCCGACAATCAGGATGCGGCGCGGCTCTTCCGACAACGCCAGCACGGACAGCATGACCGGTGCGTAATGCAGCGCGAGATATTCCGGATCGCCCGGTTTCACGACGCTCTGGCGCGCTCCGCCCTTCGCAAAACGCAAGGTGCGTAAGCCCGCGTCGTCCTCCGTGACGACGATCGTGCCAAAGGCGGAGGCCTTTTCGTAAAGGACTTTCTCGTCCGCATGCGCCGGAACAACCAGCGCTGCGAAGACGAGCAGCAGGGCGAGGAATGTGCCGCGGTTCATGGCTGAGAGCATGTGGGGGGACTTCAGGTCTGCGGAGAGAGAATTACCAGCGGATCCCCGATATAGCGTTGTTAGGGACGAATCGCCAGCTACTCACGGATACGTACTCGCTCGGGTTCGATAATCCACAGCCGTCCGTGCACAGGCTCGATCTCAAGCACGACCAAAGCGCTTCTCAACATGGCGACCGTGTTATCGATGCTCTGCGTTTGCGGGCGCAAGACCCAGATGCCCTTATGACTTGCCGGAGGGTAAAGACGGATATCGGAAAAGTCGAGATCGAAAGTAACGAGGGTCCGATCCTCTGCCCGAGAAGCATCAAAGATTCTGGGATCGGGGTTACCCCCCAGGCGTTCGTCGAGTACCGTTTGCACATCGTGGCCAGCCTTGCGCAGCAAGGCTTCGGCCTCACGAGGTAAATTCTCGTCCAGTTTGAACCGGGCAGGCATCCTGCGCGATCAGGCAGGAATTGGAACGATTCGTTCTCGCGCCAATTCCGCAGCGTAGCCGATCGCCGCAGGAATATGCTCAGGTTTCAGCGAAGGGTATTGATCAAGAATGCGCCCCGGCGTTTCGCCGGCGGCAAGATTGTCGAGAACAACTGATACCGGAATTCGTGTCCCCCGGAAACACACAGCACCATGCATGATCTCGGGATCGGTAGTGATGTAGGGTTTCCAGTCCATTGCAGGCACCTCCAAGGACGACCGTCAATATAGCACCGCGCGTCCGTTCGTGCTTATCTCTCCTGATTATTCTGACTTGACGCCCGCAGCCTTGATTACCTTGCCCCACTTATTCAGTTCGCCCTGCACGAAGGCGGAGAATTGCTCCGGCTTGCTCGTGAGCGGCTCGAACGCCTGCTTCTCGAGTTGCTGGCGGTAGTCGGGCGTGGCTGCAAGCTTGATGAGTTCGGCGTTGAGCCGTGCGATGATTTCGCGCGGCGTGGCTGCGGGTGCGACCAGCGCATACCATGAACCCACTTCAACTCCGCGCATACCGGATTCCACCAGCGTAGGTACTTCCGGGACCAAGGGCGAGCGATTGGGGCTGGTTACCGCGAGCGCCGCCAGCCGGTTTGTGCGTATGTGCGGCAGCACCGCGGTCGTGCTGCTGAACAGCATTTGCGCTTCGCCGGAAATCACGGCGATTGCCGCGGGGCCGGCACCCTTGTACGGGATATGGGTAAGGTTGATACTCGCCACCGATTTGAACAGCTCGCCGATGAGATGCAATGTGGCGCCGCTGCCGCTGGAGGCGTAGTTGATCTCGCCGGGGCGTGCTTTGGCAGCGGCAATCAGTTCCTTGACCGAGCGCGCCGGCACCGCGGGATGCACCACGAGGATGTGATAGGAGGAGGCAAGCAGGCCCGCCGCGGCGAAATCGCGCACCGGGTTGTACGGGACTTTTTCGAGGTTGGGGTTGAGCGCGAGCGGTCCAACGAAGCCCAGCAGCAGGGTGTAGCCGTCGGGTGCGGCTTTTGCCACCATGTCGGTGGCAACGATGCCGCTGGCACCGGCGCGGTTGTCCACGACGAAGGCCTGGCCGAGGCGCTCGCCGAGTTTTTGTCCGACCAGCCGCGCGAGATAATCGTTACCGCCGCCAGGCGCGAATGGCACGATCAGGCGGATGGGTTTCGTCGGATAGGGCTGTTGCGCTATTGCGGTGGTCGCAATGACGAACAGCAGCGAACTGGCAGATAGACGATACAAACGGCGCATGATTTTCACTCCTCGCTTCTTGCGATTCCATTACAGCGCAACTCTGACTAGAATATCAAGACTTTCCCTGTTTTTATTAAATCCCATGCTGAATCATGTTCACGCCACGTCCGCGGTGGTGGTCGGCAAGCCCGGCACCGGACATTCACCAGTCCAATGCCCTGCCGAGGAAACTTTGTGTCCCGTCGTTGCCCACGAGTGGGTCAATGACGAGTACAAGCACCTCGTCGTCAAGGCTACGCCCAAGGCGCTTGCCGCCCAGCCCGGCCAGTTTTTCCATCTGCTCTGTCCGTCTCCCGACGCAGGCGAGGTCTGGTTTCGCCGGCCCCAAAGCGTCTACCGCGTCGCGCGCTCCAGCGGACGCCTGGAGTTTCTGTACAAAGTGGTCGGGCGCGGCACCAAGGGACTGGCGAGCCTCGAGCCCGGAGACACGCTCAATATGCTCGGGCCGCTGGGCGTCGGCTTCAAACTGGAGCCGGGCTGGAAGAACGTCGTGGTGCTCGGGCGCGGCGTCGGGCTTGCCACTATGGCGCCGATTTCCCAACTGGCAGGCGAGCGGGGTGTGCGGGTGACCGCGATTCTGAGCGCCCGCAGCGAGGAACTGGCGATGGCGGCCGATTTGTTCGAAAGCGTCGGGACGGTGATCAAGGTACTCGATACCGATGGCACGAGCGCTGTCGAGAACGTCGAGGCCATCCTCAGGCGGTTGATTGCCGAACACAAGGCGGACGCGTTTTTCACCTGCGGCTCGAACCGCCTGATGCAATTGATGAAGCGCCTCGGCAGGGAACATCACATCCCCGGCCAGATGGCGATGGAGCAGATCATGGCGTGCGGACTCGGGCCGTGCTACATCTGCGTGCGCACGTTCGAAGTCAACGGCAAGCACGAGATGCGCCGCGTGTGCGTCGAAGGACCCGTGTTCGACTTGCAGGAGTGCCTGGGATGGTAGATCTTTCAGTCAGGATCGGCAGCCTGACGCTCGCGAATCCGGTGATGCCCGCGTCCGGAACTTTTTCGGCGGAGTTCTCGCAGGTCATCGATCTCAACCGCCTCGGTGCGCTGGTGGCCAAGACGGTATCCCGCAACTTCCGGGCGGGCAATCCGCCGCCGCGTGTGTCCGAGATACAGGCGGGGATGATCAACTCGATCGGCCTGCCGACCAAAGGTCTCAAGTATTTCCTCGAGGTGCAACTCGCCGAGTACAAGCGCTACAAGCCGCCGCTCGTCTGCAGCATTTCCGCCGAGACGATCGAGGATTTCGCGAACATGGCGCGCGACGTGAGCGTGCCCGGAGTCGACGCCATCGAGATCAATATCTCGTGTCCGACGCGCAAACCGGGAGGCGGCAACTTCGCGCTCAACGAAGAGCATACCTACAAGGTCGTCAAACAGTGCCGCGAATCGACCGAAAAACCGCTGTGGGCCAAGTTGTCGCCCAACGCCGGCGAAATCACCGCGGTCGCGGAGGCCGCCGAGAAAGCGGGAGCGGACGCGCTGACTGTGTCCAATACCATCCTCGGGCTCAAGATCAATACGGAGACGTTTCGTTCGTGCATTGGCAATGGTTACGGTGGTATGTCGGGCCCGGGCATCAAGCCCATCATCATGCGCATGGTGAACGAATGCTCGAAAGCGGTGAAGATTCCGGTCATCGGCTGCGGCGGCATTATGCAGGTCGAGGATGTGGTGGAATACCTGCTTGCCGGCGCGACCGCGGTCGAAATCGGTTTCCTCAATTTCCGCAATCCCACCGGAATGATCGCGATCATCGACGGACTGGAAAAATGGTGCGAGGCCCGCGGCTTCAAGCGTGTGGCCGAGTTGACCGGCGCGATGCTCGATCACCCGCCGCGCGATACCTACGAGGCGGGTATGATGGGAATCAGTTGATTAAAGACCGCATCACTATCCGCAAGCCTGACGACTGGCACCTGCACGTGCGTGATGGCGCCATGCTCAAGGCATCGTTGCCGTTTACGGCGCGTCACTTCGGCCGCGCGATCATCATGCCCAATCTGTTGCCGCCGGTGGTGAGCGTCAAGGACGCCGAGACCTACCGCCAGCGCGTGCTCGCCGCCCGTCCCGAGGGCTCGACGTTTGTTCCGCTTATGACATGCTATCTCACCGACGATACCGATGCGGGCGAGGTCGAGAGCGGTTTCAGGAATGGAGTCTTCACCGCGGTCAAACTGTATCCGGCGAACGCCACCACCAACTCGGCCGCGGGCGTCACCGACTACGCGAAGATCCGGCCGGTGCTCGCGCGCATGGAAAAAATCGGCATGCCGTTTCTGATGCACGGCGAAGAGGTCGGCCCGGACATCGATGTCTTCGATCGCGAAGCCGTGTTTATCGAGCGGCGGCTGATCCCGTGGACGCGGGACTTCCCGGGACTCAAGTTCGTGCTCGAGCACGTTTCGTCTAAGATCGGCGTCGACTACGTGCGCAGCGCGGCGCCGCAAGTCGCCGGGAGCATGACGCCGTACCATCTCGTGCTGAATCGCACGGACTGGCTTGGATACGGGCTGAAGCCCTATATGTACTGCATGCCGGTCATCAAGACCGAGCAGGACCGTCTGGCGCTGGTTGCAGCCGCGACTTCGGGAGATGCATGCTTTTTTCTTGGCACCGACTCCGCGCCGCATCCGGTGGCGAAGAAACTGGCCATCGTCGGCATTCCGGGGTTGTTCAATTCTCCGGTCGCAATCGAAACTTATGCCAAGGTCTTTGCCGCGGCAGGCGCGCTAGACAAGCTCGAGGCGTTCACTTCGCTCAATGGCCCCCGGCACTACGGGCTGAAACCCAATCCGGAGACCATCACGCTCGAACGCTCGACGTGGATTGCGCCGGAGGAAGTGTTGATCGATGGCCCGGAGGAGCGCGCTATCGTGTATTGCGGCGGTGAGCAGATCGAGTGGCGGGTCGTCCCGGGCTAGCATGGAATTCGACAATACTTTGGATGTGCCATTGCCGCCGGCCGAAGCCTGGAAGCTGTTGCTGGATATCAAACGTATCGCGACTTGTATTCCCGGGGCCGAGTTGACCGAAGTAGTGGACGACACGACCTACAAAGGCAAGGTCGCGGTCCGGCTCGGTCCGGTGGCGCTCTCGCTGGTGGGGCAGGCAAAGTTCGAGGAAATCGACGCCGCCAACCGCAAAGCCCGCGTCAAGGCGCAGGGCGCGGATCCCAAGGGCCGCGGCAGTACCGACTCGGTGATCGATTTTCGAATCGAGCCCGCCAGCACCGGCAGCAAGGTCGTGATCCACACCAACGTGAAGTTGTCGGGCGCGATCGCGCAATACGGGCGCGGCGCCGGCATGATCCAAAGATTCGCCTCGCAGCTGATCGGGCAGTTTGGGGAAGCGCTGAAGGCGCAGCTCGCTGCGAGTCCATCATCCGCGGCCAGCCTGGAGACGCCGGTTGCAGCGGCGCCGCCGGCAAAACCGATCTCGGGCTTCACACTAATCGCGAAGGTTATCCGGGATTCGATCTTGCGGCTGTTCAGGCGAGCGACGCCGAAACCATGATTTACCGTCTGGCGCGTCCGCTGCTGTTTCTGCTCGATCCCGAGACCGCGCATCATGCGACGCTCTGGGCGCTCAAGCACGGTCTGGTTGGCCGCAGCACCGAGGTGGACGATCCGATATTGTCCACTCGCGTGTGGAACCTTGAGTTCAGCAATCCCGTCGGTCTGGCTGCGGGTTTCGACAAAGACGCAGAAGTGATCGATGCGATACTCGGACTCGGTTTTGGCTTCGTGGAGGCGGGAACCGTGACACCATTGCCGCAGCCCGGCAATCCCAGGCCGCGCTTGTTCCGACTGGTCGAGGATGGGGCGGTGATCAACCGGTTCGGCTTCAACAGCCAGGGGCTCGCTGCTTTCGTCGGGCGGCTCGCAGAGCGAAAACACAAGGCTGGTGTCGCGGGCATCATCGGCGCCAATGTCGGCAAGAACCGTGACGCAGCCGACGCGGCAGCAGACTATGTGACCGGCATCGCCGCGGTCTGCGGGTTGGCCGATTATCTGGTCTGCAACATCTCGTCGCCGAATACGCCCGGCTTGCGCGGGCTGCAGGCAAGATCGCAGATCGAAGACCTGATTTCGCGCGTGCAGGACGCAAGACGCCGCGCCGCGCCGGACTCCACGGGACTGCCGCCATTGCTCGCCAAGGTGGGACCTGACCTCGATCAACAGCAATTGCGTGACATCGCGGAGGTTGCGCTGGCAACCGGCATCGACGGATTGATCGTGGGCAATACCACAGTGGACCGTCCCGCAAGCTTGCGCAGCAATCACCGCAACGAAGCCGGCGGGCTTTCGGGGCTGCCGTTGATGGAGAAAGCTACGGCTTGCCTCGCAGACATGTACCGTTTTACCAGTGGCAAGTTGCCGATCGTCGGCTGCGGCGGAGTTGCGAGTGGCGCCGATGCCTACGCCAGGATACGTGCCGGCGCTTCGCTATTGCAGTTTTATTCCGCGCTGGTATTTCATGGCCCCACGCTGGTTGGCCGCATCAAGCGCGAACTCGCCGCGCGACTGCGCGCCGATGGATTCACGACGGTCAAGGATGCAGTCGGTGCCGATCACCGGTAAATCCGCAACGTAACACACGAGGAGCAAGGTATGGCTAGTGCACCACAACCCATCATCGACAAGCGCGGCGAACCGCAGGTGCGCCGTTTCAACGAGCAGCGCTGGCTCATCGACAACATCATTCGTGCCAACGGCATCGATTGGGACCAGCCGCGTTCGATGTATCTGAGCGGGCCCTGCGGCATCGAAGCCAATGCCGATTTCGCCGGCATCCGCGAGCGGGTGAAAAAGATGGCCGATATCGGTCCCGCCTTCGAAGCGGTCGCGCGGCGGCGCGAGGCCAAAGCCAGGGCCGCCGAGGAAGCCGATCGCAAGGTGACGGCGCGCGACAACTACTTCATGGCGGCCATCCACTGGGGCGCGGCGCAATGGCCGTATGACCAGAACGACGAAACCAACATCGCATTTCATAACAAAAAGCGCGAGTGCTACACCAAATACGCCGCTCTTTCGGATCATCATGTCGAGGCGGTGTGGGTGCCATTTCAGGGCAAAGCGATCCCGGCCTGGTTCCACCTGCCGCCGAATTACAAGGGCGGCCGCATTCCGGTGGTGATTTCAATCCCGGGCATGGACAGCTTCAAGGAAGTCATGGTCGCGCTCTACGGCGACCGCTGGCTCAACCGCGGCATTGCGGTGCTCGCCATCGACGGACCGGGACAATACGAAGCGCCAATGATCGGGGTTTATTTCAGCACGGATAAATGGGCCGCCGCCGGCCCGGCGCTGGTCGACTGGCTTGCCGCGCGGCCCGAGATAGACCCGGCACGCATCGGTGTCAACGGGCTGAGTTTTGGCTCTTTCTTCGGCACCATCCTGACCGCCAACGAACCGCGCATCTGCGCCTGCTCGGTGATGGCGGTTTGCCACGAGCCCGGCGCCCACACGATATTCGAGGAGGCGTCCCCGACCTTCAAGAAACGCTTCATGTACATGTCCGGCATCACCGATGAAGCCGAGTTCGATGAATTCCGCAAGAAAACGATCACCTGGGAAGGGCATGCCGGGAAGATACGCGCGCCCTATCTGTGCGTCGCGGGGGAGGCCGAGGATCTCAGCCCGCTCGTGCATACCGAGCGGTTGCTGCAGGCGGTCAAGGGACCGAAGCAGATGGTGGTCTACCAGGACTCGCGCCACTCGGTCGGCAATGTCCCGGCGGCGAATCTCGGGCCGTTTCCTCCTATACTCGTTGCCGACTGGATGGCCGACCGGCTCGCCGGAAAACCCTTCGCGAGCGAACGCTGGTATGTTACGGCGAGCGGCCAGATCAATAAGACGTCCTTCTGACGAAGGTACTTTTTTTCTGAAGCAACGGAACCATTTCCGGGAGGCATCATGCGCGGCGCATTCAATTGTAATCGCAGGTTAAGCATTGCGGTCGGCATCGCAGCGATCACGGGTTGTCTTGGGATACCGGTTTGCGCTACCGCGCAAACTTATCCGAACAAGCCGCTTACCCTGATCACACCAACTGCTGCGGGTGGACCGGTCGACGTCACGGCGCGCCTGGTCGCATCGGAGCTGTCGACGCTCCTCAAGCAGCGCATCGTCGTTGAAAATCGTCCCGGCGCCTCCCAGAAGATCGGCATACAGGCCCTGTTGCGTGCCCCGCGGGACGGCTATACGTTTGCCGCGGCATCGGGAGCCTCGCTGACCATCAATCCTCTCCTCGACCGTACGCTCGGCTACGATCCGCTCAAGGACTTCACGCTGCTGTCGTATGCCATCGAGATTCCCACTATGCTCGTCGTCAATCCGTCCGTGCCGGCGCGCTCGCTTGGGGAACTCGTGGCCTACGCCAAGGCCAATCCAGGGAAGTTGTCCTATGGGAGCGGAGGCAATGGCACCAGCCTGCATTTTTCGACCGCGGCATTGTTGAGCATGCTGGGCATCACCGCCCTGCATGTGCCGTACAAGTCGAGCGGGCCGGCGTTGCTGGGCCTGCTCGGCGGCGCGATAAGCATCCTGATGCCCGATATCGGGACCGCCAAATCGCACGTCAGTAGCGGGAAATTGCTCGCGCTTGCGATCAGCGGCACGAAACGCTCCGGGGAGTTTTCCAATGTGCCCACCTTCAGCGAAATGGGTATCCCGGAATTGAAAGGCTACGACGGGTACAAGCAATGGGTGGGCTTTATCGCCGCGGCGGGAATTCCGCAGGAGGCCGCAACGATGTTGCAGGGAGCGTTGGACCAGGCCCTGCGCGCGCCCAAAGTCAAAGAGTTGTTCGGGGCCATGGGATTCCCGATTATCGGCTCAACGCCCCAACAGTTCGCCGACCAACTGCGTGCCGAGCTGGAATACAACCAAAAGATGATGGATAGCGGCGTGGTCAACCTTAACGATCCAAAATAAACCGCCAACGCCGGAAAGCAAACAGTTGCTTCTGCAATATCAGGGATCAATGAGATGGACCAACCACCCGTGAGTATCAAGCCGGCACCGGCGGCGCCCGTACGCTGCACTAATCTGCATGATCATTTGAAAATCCTCGATGAGGCGGGACTGCTCATCACCATCAATGAGCCGATCAACAAGGATACGGAGATGCATGCGCTGGTGCGCTGGCAGTTCCGCGGAGGCATCCCTGAAGAGCAGCGCAAGGCATTTCTGTTTACCAATATTGTCGACAGCAAGGGCAGGCACTACGATATCCCGGTCGTGATCGGTGCGCTGGCAGCCAGCGCCGAGATTTACCGGATCGGGATGGGAGTCGAGCGTGTCGAGGACATCGGCCCGCGCTGGATGCAGGCGATTGCGAATCCCGTTCCGCCGACGATAGTCAGCGATGCGCCGTGTCAGGAAATCGTAATCACCGGGGACGACCTGCAAGGGCCCGGCCGAGGTCTGGATGCCCTTTCAATCCCGATTTCGACGCCTGGTTTTGACGTTGCGCCGTACCTGACATCCTCAAACGTCATCACCAAGGATCCGGAGAGTGGAATTCAGAACATGGGAACCTACCGGGGATGTCTGAAAGCACCGGACCGGCTTGGCATCATGATGTTTGTCGCAGTGCGGGCCGGCGGCCACACCCATTGGCAGAAATACAAGTCTCGCGGCGAGAAAATGCCCTGCGCCATCGTGCTGGGCTGTCCCCCGATAATCGCCTTTTGCGGTCCGCAAAAATTGCGCGAAGATCTGGACGAGCTGGCCGTGGCCGGCGCACTCCTGGGGAAGCCGGTAAATGTCGTGCGGGCCAAAACCGTCGATCTGATGGTTCCGGCGGATGCGGAAATCGTGATCGAGGGTTTGATCGACACCGGCTTCCTGGAGCCGGAGGGCCCGTTTGGTGAATCGCACGGCCATGTCGCGCTGGAAGATTTCAACATGAACATGCAGGTGACTGCGATCACGCGCAAGCACCAGCCCATCATCACGTCCATCATCTCGCAGGTGACACCCAGCGAGTCGAGCGTCATCAAGCGGGTCGCATACGAGCCGATGTTTCTCGCGCATCTGCGGGATCAGCTCGGCATCAAAGGCGTCATCAAGGTATCGCTGCATGAGCCGCTGACCAATCTGCGCCGCGTGATCATCATCCAGGTAAAGCGCAATACGCCCACCACCGAAGTCTGGCGCGCCCTTCACGGTGCAACCACGCTGCAGGCGTCGTGCGGCAAGTATGTGATCGCCGTGAACGATGATATCGATCCGCACAACACCGACTCCATATTCTGGGCGCTTTCGTACCGTTCAAACCCGGAGCTCGACACACAGATAGTCAGGCATCGCGAACGCGGGCATGGCCCGCGCAGCGATCGCCGCAGTTCGTCTGATTCATCGTTGCTGGTGGACGCGACGATGAAGCAAGACATGCCGCCGCTGGCGCTGCCCAAACGCGAATACATGGAAAACGCGAAGGCGATCTGGGAGCGGCTGGGATTGCCGCCGCTGAAGCCTGAATCACCGTGGTTTGGCTATTCGTTGGGCGATTGGTCGGATGAATGGGATCAGTCTGCCCAGCGGGCGGTCGACGGCGATTATGCAGAAAATGGCCGCCGCAGTGCGCAGCGCCGGCGCAGCGACGTCAAGCCCAATACCCCGGTTCGCGGCTCAACCGACAGCGAAGACGACGCCTGATGGTCGAGAAGTCGTTTGGCAGACCGGTCAAGCGCAAGGAAGATCCGGCTTTCCTGCGCGGCAGAGGGCAGTACGTAGACGACATCAAGCTCGCCGGAATGCTGCATGCCGCATTCGTGCGCAGCCCGCATGCGCACGCGAAGCTCGGCCGCATCGACAAGCGTGCGGCGCTCGCGCTACCCGGGGTACACGCGGTGTTCGTTTTTGCAGACCTGCCGGACAGCGTGCGCCGCCAGACACTGCCGCTGCCGGTGCCGCATCCGGCGATCAAACAGCCGTTCATGCCCTACGCGCTGGCGAAGGACGAAGTCTGTTATGTCGGCGAGCCAGTCGCCTGCGTGGTCGCCGACAGCCGCTATCTGGCGGAAGACGCGGCGCAACGGGTCGAGGTCGATTACGAGCCGTTGCCGGCGGCAGGCGACTGCCGCGCGGCGCTCGACAAGGACTCGCCGCTCGTCCACACCGGGAGCGAATCGAACGTGGCGGCGCGTTTTCCGATAAAAATCGGCGACGCTGACCGAATGTTCAGCGGCGCCGTCCGCGTGTTTCGGGAAAAAATCTACCAGCATCGGGGCGGGCCGTTTTTCATCGAGTGCCGTGGCGTGGTCGCCAGCCATGAGGCGCCGAGCGGTTCATTTACGCTGTATGTCTCTTCGCAAGGCCCGCATCACCTGAAACTCTGCATGCTCGACATGTTCGATCTTGGCGATAACCAGGTGCGCGTGATAACTCCCGACGTCGGCGGCGGGTTCGGTCCCAAGGTCTCTTTTTACCCGGAGTACGTGAACGTCGCGGTGGCCGCACGGGAGCTCAACCGTCCGGTCAAATGGATCGAAGACCGGCGCGAGAATTTTCTCGCCACGCATCAGGAGCGCGACCAGTATTGGGACCTGGAGATCGCGGTCGACGGCGACGCAAAAATCCTTGCCGTGCGCGGGCAGTTGATCCACGAAACTGGCGCCTACGTGCCGTGGGGCGTCGTGCTGCCGTGGATTGCCGCGACCACGGTGCCGGGACCCTACGTGATTCCGCACTTCAAGCTGGAGGTGGTTTCGGTATTCACCAACAAGATCCAGACCGCGCCGGTGCGCGGCGCGGGACGGCCCGAAGCGGTGGTGGCGATGGAGCGGTTGATGGACCGCGTGGCGCGCGAGTTGCAGCTCGACCGGGCCGAAGTGCGCCGGCGCAATTTCATCCGTCCGGAGCAGATGCCCTACAAGGTCGGCATCATCTTCCGCGACGGCCGGCCGGTGACTTACGATAGCGGCGATTATCCAGCGTGCCAGTCGGCCGCGCTAAAAGCTTCCGGCTACGAGGGGTTCGCGCTACGGCAGGCGGATGCGCGCAAGCACGGCCGCTATCGCGGCATCGGTTTTTCGAATGCCGTCGAGGCGACCGGACTCGGACCCTACGAAGGGGCGACCGTGCGCGTTTCGACCAGCGGCAAGATCGTCGTGTATACCGGTGCGACGCCACAGGGACAGTCGCACAAGACGACGCTCGCGCAGATTGCCGCCGACCAGTTAGGCGTCGATTTCAATGACGTCACCGTGATGACCGCGGACACCGCCGGCATTTCGTTAGGTATCGGCAGCTTCGCGGCGCGTACCGCGGTCAATGCCGGGTCCTCCGTGCATCTTGCGGCAATCGAGGTTGCCGCCAAAGCGAAAAAAGTTGCCGCCGGAATGATGGAGTGCCTGGAGGACGATCTGGAGCTTGCCGAAGGCTATGTGCGGTTGAAGAGTGCACCGGATGTCAGGAAAAGCCTGCGCGAGGTCGCGGTGAAGTCGATCGGCATGCTGGGCTTTTCCATGGAGGGCGGGTTGCCGCCCGGGTTGGAGCACACCGCGTACTTCACTCCAGACCAGTCGACGTATTCGAACGGGACTCACGTGGCCGAAGTCGAGGTCGACATCGAGACCGGCGCGGTCAGTATCGGGCGCTATACCGTTGCGCATGACTGCGGGCGCGTGATCAACCCCATGGTCGTTGACGGCCAGGTGGTGGGCGGCATTGCACATGGCGTGGGCAACGCGCTCTTTGAGCGCATGGTGTACGATGAAAACTCGCAGCCGGTTTCGACCAATTTCGGCGAATACCTGCTGCCGCTCGCGACCGACGTGCCGCACGTCGATCTGGTGCACCTGGAAACGCCGTCCCCGCTGAACCCGTTGGGACTCAAGGGCGCAGGCGAGGGCGGTACGATCGGTTCGATCGCCGCGATCGTGAGCGCGGTGGAGAATGCGCTGGCGCCGTTCGGCGTGACTCTGGCCGAGGCGCCGATTTCTCCGCAGCGCATCGTGGAGTTGCTCGGGGACGCGGCGCTCGGCCGCACGGTGTGAATGATGGCGGACGAGGGCGTGCGCTACAATGACGTAATGGTCAGGGGATAACAGGGCGATGAAGCCCGGACAGTTTGCTTATCACGCGCCGCAGACGGTGCAGGAAGCGGTAGCGATGCTCGCCGAGGTCGCGTCTCAGGAAGGACGTGTGCTCGCCGGCGGCCAGAGTCTGGTGCCGGCGATGGCGTTGCGGCTGGCGCTGCCGGCGCATCTCGTCGACATCAATGGCGTGGCGGAACTCGGGCGGCTCGCGGCCGAGACGGGCGAGCTTGCGATCGGCGCGTGTGTGCGCCATGCGCGCTTGGAGCGCCCGGTAGTCGATGGGCCTTTGGGCCGGCTGCTGTCCAACGTGGTGCGCCACATCGCGCATTACCCGATCCGCACCCGCGGCACTTTTTGCGGCAGCCTCGCCAATGCGGATCCTGCATCCGAGTGGTGCCTCGTCGCGGCGACGCTCGGCGCCACGATGGTGGCGAAAAGCGTGCGCGGGACGCGGACGATCGCGGCAGCCGATTTCTTTCAGGGCATGATGGCGACCGCGCTCGAACCGGATGAACTGCTGGTCGAAGCGCGTTTGCCTATCCTTTCGCCCGATACGCGGTTCGGATTCTACGAATTCAATCGCCGTGCCGGGGATTTCGCGATCGTGATGGCGCTCGCGGTGTATCGGGTCGAACACGGCGTCATCGTCGATTCGCGCGTCGGTGTCGGCGGCGTCGAAGGCCACCCGCGCCGCATCGCGGCAGCCGAGCAAGCGCTCGCGGGCCGCGCCCCGGCGAGCGAGGTGTTTCGCGCGGCGGCGGATGCCGCGGCGAAGGTAGTCGAACCGATCGACAGCAAGCCTGAGCTTGCCGCCTACAAGCGCGATGTCACCCGCACTGCAGTCAGGCGCGCGCTGGAAGCGGCAGAGAAGAGCTTATGAGCGATAACAAAACCGAAGTGGTCCTCACGGTCAACGGCAAGGACTACGCGATCCGCGTCGAGGCGCGGCGCACGCTCGCCGACGCTCTGCGCGAGCTATGTGGCCTGACCGGCACCAATTCCGGGTGTGAACACGGCGTGTGCGGAACGTGCACGGTCATTGTCGACGGCGATCCGGTGCGCTCTTGTCTGATGTTTGCCGTGCAGGCGCAAGGCAAGCAAATTCGCACGATCGAAGGTCTGGCCGACGGCGGCAAGTTGCACCCGCTGCAGCGCGCCTTCATCGAGCACCACGGGCTGCAATGTGGTTTCTGCACGCCGGGGTTTCTGATGCTGGCGGCGAGCACGCTAGAGCGCGACCCGCACATCAGCGACGCAGATCTGGTCGAGGTGCTGTCGTCGAATCTGTGCCGCTGCACCGGCTACCAGAACATCATCAAGGCGGTGCGCGCCGCGGCGGCGGAAATGCGTGCGCGATAAGAGCCTGGGAATAGCCAATGGATGCAGCGAAGTCCGGGCCCGGCGCCGCTGAGAAATTCGTCGGCCGTTCGGTGCCGCGCCTTGAAGATCTGCCGCTAGTCACCGGCCGCGGCCGCTTTGCCGCGAGCATTGCGTTTCCCCATCAGCTGCACATGCGCGTGGTGCGCTCCAATCACGCGCACGGCAAAATCATCTTGATCGACGCGAGCAGGGCGCTCGCGGCGCCCGGCTGCGTTGCAGTCTGGACCGCAGCCGACGTCACCGCGATTCCGCCGATCGAGTTTCGCCCCACTCACATCCAGGGCCTCGAGCCGTACCGCCAGCCGGTGCTGGCGCGCGATTTCGTGCGCTATGTCGGCGAGCCGGTCGCGGTCGTCTTCGCCGAAGATTCGTACCAGGCGGAGGATGCGGCGGATCTCGTCGTGGTGGAGATTGAAGAGTTACCGGTCCTGCTCTCGGCGTCTCAGCCGCCGGGCGAATTCGAACCCGGGCGCGATACCGAGCCGGCCGTGATCCGCAAGAAGTATGGCGACCTCGATGGCGCGTTTCGCGCCGCGCACGCGGTCGTCGAGCTGGATCTGTCGATCGGCCGGCATTCGGGCGTGCCGCTGGAAACGCGCGGCGTGGTTGCGCGCTACGACACGACGCGCGACGTGCTGGAACTTCACGGCGGCACCAAGAGGCCGCATCCGAACCGCGATCTGCTGGCGCGCATGCTCGGCCGCAGCCCGGCGTCGGTGCACCTTTACGAGTGTCACATCGGCGGTGGTTTTGGCGTGCGTGGCGAGATTTACCCCGAGGATGTACTGGTTTGCGCGGCGGCGCTGCGGCTCGGGCGGCCGGTGAAATGGATCGAGGATCGCCGCGAGAATCTGATGGCGTGCAACCATTCCCGCCAGCAGCGCCACCGCATTCGTGCGGCGATCGATGCCGAGGGCCGTATCCTCGGCATGGACGATGAGTTCTTCCATGACCAGGGCGCTTACGTGCGGACCCATGGTGCGCGGGTCCCCGACATGACGGCCGGCATGTTGCCCGGGCCGTATCGCATGCCGGCCTTCCGTGTCGTCGGACGTTTCCGGCTTACCAACAAGACACCTGCCGCGACTTATCGCGGGCCCGGCCGTTACGAGTCAACGTTCGTGTGCGAACGGCTGCTCGATGCGATCGCGGCGAAAGTGGGGATCGACCGCGTCGAAGTGCGCCGGCGCAACCTGATCGCGAAGGCCGAGATGCCTTACACACGGCCGCTCGACGTGCTCGACACCGGGATGGTGCTCGATTCGGGCGACTATGCAGGGATGCTCGACAAGGTGCTCGCCCGCATCGGCTGGGACGAGTTGCAGCGCCAAATCAAACGCCGCAAAGCAGCGGGCGAAGCGGTCGGCGCGGGCGTCGCATTTTTCGTCGAGAAGAGCGGACTGGGCCCGGTCGATGGCGTGCGGGTCACGGTGGATGCCACGGGAACCGTCGAGGTTCTCACCGGTGCGGCTTCGGTAGGACAGGGCGTAGAGACTGTACTCGCGCAGATCTGCGCCGATGCGCTCGGCGTCGATTATCAGCGCGTGCGGGTGGTTCACGGCCGCACCGACCGCATCGATTTCGGTTTCGGCGCGCATGCCGCGCGGGTGACCGTGATGACCGGCTCCGCGACGCATATCGCCGCGTTGAAAGTGCGTGCAAAGGCCATCGAGATCGCCGCGTCCGATTTCATGGAGGCGACTGCCGATGCGCTTGATATCATGGACGGCAAAGTCGTGCGCAAGGACCGCCCGGATGGACCTGCCGTCACGCTGGCGCAGATTGCCAGCGCGCTGGCGCCGGCCGCGGCGATTGCCAAAGGACGCGAGCCGGGCCTGAGCGCCGATGGCTGGTTCCACAGCGACCACATGACTTATCCGTACGGCGCGCACGTCGCGGTGGTCAATGTCGATCGCGAAACCGGCGGTGTCAAGGTCGAGCGCTATCTTGCGGCGTACGACGTGGGGGTAGCCGTCAACCCGATGCTGGTCGAAGGCCAGATTGTCGGCAGCATGGTGCAGGGGCTGGGCGGCGCGCTGTTCGAGGAGTTTCTCTACGACGAGAGCGGCACGCCGCTGTGCGTGACTTTTGCAGATTACATGCAGCCAACCGCGCACGAAGTGCCGCACGTCGACGTGCTGATCACCGAGGATGCGCCGAGTCCGCTCAATCCGCTCGGCCTCAAGGGCGCGGGCGAGAGCGGGATTACCGCAGTGGGCGCCGCGATTGCTTCGGCGATCGACGATGCGATCGGCATGCACGGCGCCGTGACCCAGCTGCCCGTCACGCCGCAACGGCTCAGGGAAATATTGAACCGCGCCCGTTGATGCTAACGGGTGCGGCGCCCTACTGATGGCGGGCTCTGCCGCGATTGCCGCGAGGGTTGCCTTCGGGCGGAGTTGCAGCAGCAGTGCTCGACGGTGCAGGCGCGGCTGCATTACCTGACGGTTGAGATGCCGGAACGGTGCTTTCGCCGGACGCTGGTGCCTGACGGCTGGCGGGTCCGCGTGTATTGGGTTTGCCAGCGTTCGCGCCATGGCCGACGGCGTCGGCGGCAGCAGGCCGCTGTCCGGCATTCGGACGGATGACTGCAGCGGGCGCTGCCGGCGGGCTGGACGCGCTGCTTTTCTCAGGCTGGCTCACGACACTGGGCATATGCGGGCTGCGCGGCGCGCGTTCCGGATTCGGGCGCGAATCAACGTGAGCGACAACTTGCCGGGGGCCAGCCTGTATTATGGGCGGGCTGCCGGCGGGTTGCGGTGCAGCAGCACTACTTGCCGGTATCGGTGCAGCGACATTGGCCGATCGTTGCGTTGCCGGAACAGGGCGGTCGCCGGGAGCCATTGCCTGGTGGTTGGCGAACCTGCGCCCACCGGCTTTGCGCGCATTCGCACCGTGACCGGCGCCGTCGGCGGCAGCAGGCCGCTGTTCAACGTCAGGGCGACTGACTGTGTTCGGCGCATTCGAATGGCCAGTCGCGCTGCGCGTATCGGGCTGAGTGGCGACCGCGGACACACTCGAGGCACCGGGCGCACGCTCCCGATTCGGCCGCGCGTCGTGAGTACCAGCAACTTGCGGCGGGCTGACCTGTGCTACGGGCTGGTTGCCGTGCTGGCCGCGCGCATCCGGGCGGTTGCCGGGACCACCCCGACCTTCGACCGCGGACCGATCGTGTCCGCGGAAGTCGCGCCGCGCCTCGGGCGCTGCGCCCGTGTGGCCGGCTGGTTGATGCAAGGATGCGTGCTGATAAGGGACATCCCGGCGATGGGCCGGATTGTGTTGCCAGACATTGGATGTGCTGCGCGTAATTTCCGTCTGGGCATGCGCTCGCCCCGGGTTGTAGTAATAATTGTTGACGTTGACGACATGGACGCTGCGGCGATGCCAATCGGTCGCGCCGAAGAAGAAATTCCTGGAAACATGAACGCCCGGACCCCAGGCGTAGCCTCTGGTCATGCCGGGCCGCACATAATAGCCCGGCCATGAGGTCCAGACGACCGGCTGGTACGTCGGCCACCACCACGTGCCGTAGACGACGGCCGGATTGTAGTACGGCACGTAGATGAGTTCGGGATTTGCGAATTCGATCACGAGGGCCGGTCCCTGCCGGCCCACTCTGAATTGCTCGGTCGATCCGAGATTTCCGGCCAGGTCCGCTTTCTGCCGCAGAAACTGAACAGAGTCCATTACGTCCGCCTGCTGGGCGAGGAACGCATCGCCCAGCCGCTCCGTCCAGTTCAAATTCTCGTCCATCCGCGCGAGGATCTGCGGAAACGCGACGAGCGATTTGACGCTTGGATCCCAATCCATCCATTCAACCGCCCGCACGGCGCGATCGCCATCGAGGTCGGAATTGCGCCTCGACCACCGCGCGGCTTCGACGATCTCGATCGGATAGGTCGCTGCCATCAGGACCTGCGACAGCAGCGCATCGGGGTAAAGCGCAATCGGCGCCAGCATCTGATCGAGTTCCTGTTGCGCAAACGCAGGTCTGCCTGACGCCGGCCGATATTCCTGCGCCAACGCAAGCGAGCCGGAAAGCACCAGCACGAGCAGTGAAGTCAACACAATCCTGGCACGCGTATACATGATTAACTCCAATCTCAGTAAATGTCAGGGCAAGCGCAAGAAAAGCGGCAGTGCAAGCGTTGCGTTGATACCTACAATGCACAGCGTTTTGGTGCGTTGACCCGTATCACTATGATGGCTGCGTGGACGCGGGAATGCCACCACAAAACGTAACAGTGTGTTACCGCCCATTGCCTTGCGTGGCGTTGGGTTAAAGCGTGAAAAATCACACGTTTTCACGCGCGGCGGCCGGGCGTCTTCGTAAGCATCTGGCGATATGTGTAAGCGGTTGTAACCGGCGGTAAATCTGTGTAACACCACGAGCCTGCCGCCGACTGTGCGCGTAATGTCGCGACTACCGGTGATGGCATTTGCCGTACCGTCAATTAAAGGAGATTCATATGTTTCGTAAAACCTTGCTCGCGCTAGCGATCGGTGCCGCATTCGGAGTTTCATTGCCTGTCGCCTATGCGCAAAACGCCTCAGCAGTCGTAACCACCACACCAATCGTAACCACCACGCCGGTCGTAACCACCGCGCCGGTCGTAACCACCACGCCGGTCGTGACCGTTCAACCCGTGGTAGACGATACCCATCGGGGCAGCCGCAACCTGTGGCAGGACCGGCGCAACACTTCGACTGACCGTGTCGATGTGCGCCCGGCGCAGAACGTCCAACCCGCGGTAGTAGACACGCGTCAAGGCAGCCGCGACCTTCGTCACGTGAACCGCGAGATCGGCAGTGAGCGGCGCGAGATCGCGCATGACCGCCTCAACCCTCTCCATGATAATCGCGGGTTCGGCAGTGAGCGGCGCGAGATCGCGCATGACCGCAACGATATTCGCCATGATAACCGCGAGATCCGCAGGGACCTGCGTGAAATCGCGCATGACCGCGCCGAAATCCGGCATGACAACCGCGTGATCGGCGAAACGCGGCGTGAACTGGCGAACGACTACCGCGAGCGCAATCAGGACTTGCGCCAGTTGCGGGCTGCCGAAAGAAGGGGTGACACAGCGGCTATCGCGCGGGAGCGCGCCGAGCTCAGGCACGACAACGCTGAAATCCGCCACGACCGTCAGACGCTGAACCGTGCGTATGCTGAACGCCGTAATGACGTCCGCGAACTGCGCCAGGATCGACGCGAGTTGCGTCATGATCTCGCCGAGCGTCGTCACGATGTCCGCGGGTTCCAGCAAGATCGGCGCAACCTGCATGCCAACCGCGGCGAACATCGCGGCGATTTCCGCGGTCCGCAACATAACCAGGGCATGCCGAATCGTCAGGCCTGGCAGAATCACCAGGGCAGGCCGAATCACCAGGGCACGCCGAATCACCAAGGCATGCCGAGTCGCGGTGCGCAGAACAATCACTTCGCGATGGCGAGACCGGCACCTGCAGCCGCCAGGCAGAACAATCACGTCGCGATGACGAGACCGGCAGCACCTGCAGGCAATCGCGGGCGCCGCTAAATACCACTGCCTGCGTTGTTGCAGGGCCACCGCGGTCCCCCGGTCTATTGGCCGGGGGATTTTTTTACTCGACCAACCCCAGCCGGCCGTTATGGCTACCCATGTACCACAGCTTGCCGCTCGCATCGACGGCCATCTTGCGGATGCCGACGTTTTTTGAAGGCAGCGGCACGCCTTGCATTTCCCCGGTCGCGGGATTGAGGCGCACCACGGTATCGTTGTTGATCTCGTTTACCCACACCATGCCGCCGCCATCGACATTGACCGCGTAGGGTCCGGCATTGCCGCCCGGCAGCTGGTATTCCTTGATCACCTTCATTTGCACCGGGTCGACCTTGACGAGCTTGCCATTGCCGTAGAGCGTGACCCACAGCATGCCGTCGGGCGCCAAAGCGATGCGCCGCGGCTGCGAGCGTCGCCCTGTGCTCAGTTCGCTCACCTTGCCGGCGAGAATCGGATGCGCGCCCGGCGTGATGCCGTAATTCGATCCTCCCGCGAACGCAGCGAACGGCACGGCTGCGAGCAGGCATAACAGAGATTTCATCGCAGTTCCCGGTTTGAGCCAGTCACGAATCACCAATCCCCAATCACGGTTTTTTCCACTGCGGCTTGCGTTTCTCGACGAAGGCGCCGACGCCTTCGAGCGCGTCGGGACCGAGCATGTTGCTGGTGATGACTGCACTGGCGAGCCGGTAGGCGGGTTCAATGTCCATTTCAAGCTGCTGGTAGAAAAATTTCTTGCCTGCAGCCAATACCGCCTGCGGCTTGGACAGCAGCACATCCGCGAGTTCGCGCACCGCGCTGTCGAGTTGTTCGGGCGGCGCGACGCGGTTCACCAGACCCCACGCGAGCGCGGTCGGGGCGTCGATGAATTCGCCGGTCATCAGCATTTCCAGCGCCCGTTTGCGCGAGACGTTGCGTGTAACTGCGACTCCCGGAGTGGCGCAGAACAATCCGAAGTTGATACCGGAGGTGGCAAAACGTGCGTCGCTCGACGCCACCGCGAGATCGCAGCTGGCGACGAGCTGGCAGCCGGCAGCCGTCGCGATGCCGTGTACTTTGGCGATTACAAGCTGCGGCATGCGCGTAATGCTCATCATCACCTCGCAGCAGCGGTCAAACAGGCCGCCGATAAATGTCCGGGTGCGGTTCGCGAGCATTTCCTTGAGGTCGTGTCCTGGGCAGAACGCTTTGCCGTTGGCGGCGATCACCACCACGCGCACCGACGGGTCGCTGGCGATCGCGTCGAGCGCCGCTTGCAGCGCATCCAGCATATCCATCGACAGCGCATTGAATTGCTTGGGGCGGTTCAGCGTCAGCGTAGCGATGCCGTCGGCATCGCTGCGGAGGACGAGAGGTTCGTCGGGTGTAGTCATTATCTTTTCACTACCTTGACTGCGATTTCCTCGAGTTTCCTGGCTCTGATGACTTGTCCATCGAGTCCAGCCTGCTTCGCGCTGCCGCCGTAGGCGACGGTCATCAGCTGGCTGTAGTAGAGCACCGGCATGTTGAACTTCGTGCCTTGCTTGCGGTTGATTTCACTCTGGTAGATTTCAACGTTGGCCTGGCACAGCGGGCAGGGGGTCACGATCATCTCAGCGCCGTGATCGTAAGCCGACTCGACGATGTCCCTGATCTGCTTCTGGCTCTTGTCGGGCTCGGAGAACGCGAGCGCGCCGCCGCAGCAGGTCACTTTCTGGTCGTACGCGGCGACTGCCTCGCCGCCGACTGACTCGACCAGCTTGTCGAGATAAACCGGGTTCTCGAACGATTCGCCGTTGATGCCGAACGGGCGGTTGGTCTGGCAGCCGACGTAACCGGCGAACTTGAGGCCCTCGAGCGGTTTCACCACGGGCTTCTTCAGTTCATCGTAGCCAAAATCCTCGATCAGCACTTCCACCATATGGCGGATTGCAGCCTTGCCTTGGTACTGCAGCCCGGCTTCCTTAAGCGCTTCGTTGGCGTCGCTCTTGAGTTGCGCGTTGGTCGTGAGCTTCTCTTTGCTTTCCTTGGCGTTTAGCCAGCACGCGGCGCAGGTGGCGACCACGTCCTGTCCGGGCAGGTGCTTTTCGGCCAGCGCAAAGTTGCGCGCGTTCATCACGTGGCGCGGCAGTTCGCCCGATTCGGCGTAGCCGATCGACGCGCCGCAGCAGTTCCAGTCGGGGATCTGCGTGAGCTTGACGTCGAGCGTCTTGCACATCGAATTGACCGACGTCAGGTAATTCGACGCCGAGCCGCGCAATTGCGACGAGCAGCCGGGGTAGAACGCGTATTCTTTCTTGGCCATGGTTTTTCCTAAAGTCCGCGACGTTTGTTCTCGAGTTCATGGGCTTTTTTGAGCATGCGCTGGATGCCGGCCTGGTCCTTGCATTCATGGCCTTTCAGCAGCTCGAACGGGTTCAGGCGTTTGGCTAGCAGCATGCCGAGGCCGATATGGCGCAGCGACCACGCCTGCTTGATGCCGGCGATCAATCCGTCCTTGAAATAGAGCCCGAGCGTGAGTTTCAACTCGTTGACGCGGCCGGTGCGGGTGCAGTTCTTCCAGAACAGCGCCGAAAAATGCCGCGTCGGCTGGTCTTTCGGGGCAAGTCCGAGGCGGTGCGCGTAGGTTGCAAGCCCATGCATGATCTGGGTGATCGGCAGCTTGCGCGGGCAGCGCACCACGCAGTTGTAGCACGAGGTGCACATCCACATTGAATCCGAGGTCAGCACCTCTTCGCGTTTGCCGGCGCGGATCATCATGAAGAGTTTCTGCGGTGAGTGCTCCCAGTGCTCGCCGAACGGACACGAGCCGGCGCACACGCCACACTGCATGCACATTTTGACCCACTCGCCTTCCTCGACGTGCGCCTCGACTTCCTGGAGGAAGTTGTTGGTGTATTGCGCAATGGCTTGCTGGTTGAGATCGCTCACGCAAATCCCTTCATCGGGCTCATGCCGATCTTCTCGATCACCTTGGCGTAGTCGTTGATCAACTGCGGCACGCGCGCGATGTCGGTGATCGCGACTTCATAGGTTGCCACGCGCTCGGTCTCGATCGCCATCTGCTTCAGCGTGTCGTCGATCTTGCTCATGCGGTAGGCCGCGAGTTCGGAGCCCTTGACGAAGTGGCACTGGTAATCGTCGCCGTGCTTGCAGCCCATCAGCATCACGCCGTCGTAGCCCGCGTTGATGGCATCGGTGATCCAGATCGTGTTGACCGAACCCAGGCATCGCACCGGGATCGTCCGGACGAACGCGCTATGCACCTTGCGCTGCATGGCAGCCATGTCCAGCGCCGGATACGCGTCGTTTTCGCACGCGAGGATCAGGATCCGCGGTTTTTCCGAAAACTCGTCGGGAATATCGACCGCCTTGATTTGCGCGCCGACGGTATCGACCGAATAGTTTTCGAACGAGATCACCCGCACCGGGCACGCCCCCATGCATGTGCCGCAGCGGCGGCAGCGCGATTCATTGAACACCGGGTAGCTCTTCTCGTCTTCGTCGATGGCGCCGAAGGGGCACTCCACAGTGCAGCGCTTGCACTGCGTGCAGCCTTCAAGCCGCACGATCGGAAACGACAGGTCGCCGGAGCGCGGATGCGCGGCTCGGCCGAGTTCGGCATTTTCCACCGCCTGGATCGCTTTCAGCGTCGCGCCGGTCGCGTCCTCGACCGCCTGGGCAATGTCCATCGGGCGGCGCACCGGGCCGGCCGCGTAGATGCCGGTGCGGCGGGTCTCGTACGGAAAGCAGATGAAATGCGAATCAGCGAAGCCATGCTTCAACTGCGGCACATCCGGCCCTTGGCGGTAGGTGAGGTTGAGGATCGAAATCGGCTTGACTGCGCCTGCCGCCTGCGACTTGTTGTAGGCTTCCAGCGGGGCATTGTTGCCGGCAGCTGCGGCAATTTCCGCGTTCAGCTTGGCGTCGATGTCAATTCCGGAGTTCGGCACCTGGCCGGTGGCGAGCACCACGATATCGACGTCGGCGAACGCGGTGTCCTCGTTCAGGATCAAATCGTGGAATCGGACGATGCTGGTGTTGCCCGTCGGCTCGACGCTCGCCACCTTGCCCTTGGTGAATGTCACGCCTTTGGTCTGCGCACTGCGATAGAAATCCTCGCCGTTGCCGGGCGTGCGCAAGTCCGTGTAGATCACCACCGTGTTGATATCGGGGTTGGCGTCCTTGAAATACATCGCCTGCTTGATGCTGGTATTGCAGCAGAAGCCTGAGCAATAGGCGAGATGCTTGCCTGTCGTGTCGCGCTGGCCGGCGCATTGCACGAATGCAACAGATTTCACCGCGCCGCCGTCGGAAGGCCGCTTGATAGGCTCGCCGTCGGCCGCGGCTTCCTGCGCGAGCTTTTCCAGCCCGGCCTGGTCGACGATGTTGGGGCTTTTGCCGTAGGAGAATTCGGTGAGCTTGTTTGCGTCGTAGAGCGAGAAGCCCGACGCCTGCACGATCGCGCCGACTTCTTCGGTCGCCGTGCTGCCTGACTCGGTTGCGATCTGGATGCTGAATTGCCCAGGGGAGCCGCTGGTCGCGATGACGGTCGAATTGAGATAAACCTTGATGGATTTCTCGGCGTTGACTGCCGAGATCATTTGCTCGATGCCGGTATCGGCGGGGTTTTGGTAAGGCTCGCGGTACGCGACGCGCTTGTGTAGCTTCGCCGTCCATCCGCCGAGCTGCCGTTCTTTTTCTACCAGCACCACGTCGTAACCGGTTTTGGCAGCTTCGAGCGCGGCGGTCATGCCGGAGACGCCGCCGCCGACCACCAGGATGCGCTTGTTGTGGCCGACGCCCGGATTGCCCGCGGGCAATTGCATCTTCTTGACTTCGGCGCACCCCATGCGCACATAGTCATCCGCCATCTCCTGCGTCGTTTCTTTCGCTTCGGGAGTGTCGGGCTGGCTCCAGATCACGCCCTCGCGGATGTTGGCGCGCGCCACCGCCACCGCCGGGAACTGGAACGCCTCGGTTTTGGCGCGGTGCGAACACGCGGCGATCATCACGTGCGTGACAGCTTCTTTCTCGATGTCGTCACGGATCATCTGCACGCCGGCTGCATTGCACAGGAAATCGTGCTCGCGCACGATGTTCATCTTGCTTTCCTTGGTCGCGATATTGGCCATTTGCGCGGCGTTCACGCGTACGCCGATGCCGCAGCCCTTGCAGATGTAGGCGGCTGTCTTCATGTCTGCCAATCAAGCCTCCGCGCGCGCTGTCTTGTTCACCACCTGGATCGCGCGCAACGCGGCGGCGGTTGCGCTTTGCACCGAGCGGTTGACGTCGAGCGCATTGGTCGCGCAGCCGGCGCCGAATAGCCCGCTGCCTTCGGGCGATGCTTCGATGAAGCCGCTCGAGTCGGCGATGATTTCGGCCGGAATGTCGGCGGCGTTTACCGACGGTTCCATGCCGATTGCGAGCACCGCGAGATCGTGCCGGTTTTCGTAGCGGTGATAGCCTTCGGTGTCGACGCCGTGCAGCATGACGTCGCCGGTCTTCTGGTCTTCCTCGATTTTCGCGACTTTGGACTTCACGAACTTGACGCCGGGATCGGCGAGCACCTTGGCGTAGAAGTCCTCGAAGCGGTCGATGGCGCGAATGTCGATGTAGTAAATCGTCGATTTGCCATCGGCGCCGAAGGACTCGCGCACGTAACTGGTTTGCTTGAGCGAGGCCATGCAGCAGATGCGCGAGCAGTGGCGCAGGTGGTTTTCGTCGCGCGAGCCGGCGCATTGGATGAAGGCAACGTTTTTCGCTTCCTTGCCGTCAGAGGGGCGCAAAATCTTGCCGCCGGTCGGCCCATGCGGGTCCGCAAGGCGCTCGAACTCGACGCTGGTAATGACGTTGGCGAAGCGGTCGTAGCCGTAAGGCTGGATTTTTGCCGCGTCGTAGGGCTTCCAGCCCGTCGCCCAGATCACCGCGCCGGCCTTGAGTTGTATCGTCTCCTCCTGCATGTCGAGGTCGATCGCGCCGTACTTGCAGGCAGCCTTGGCTTTTTCGGCTTCAGGCGTGCCGATGATCGACGGGTCGAGCACGTAGCGCTGCGGATACGCCATCGCGTGCGGCAGATACGCGGCCTTCATCTGGTTCAGGTTGTAGTTACCGGGGTTGTCGACCAGGGTCGTGACCGCCTCAGCGCACGCGCCGCACGCAGTGCAGTTGCCGTTGACGTAGCGCGGCGTGAGCTTGACGGTCGCGGTGTAATCGCCGCGGCTGCCGGCGATTGCGGTGACTTCGGCGAGTGTCATCACGCGCAGCCGCGAATTGGACTTGATGCGGCGCAGGTTGATTTCGAGACCGCAGGTCGGGTGACACAACTTGGGAAAATAGCGGTAGAGCAGCGCGGTGCGGCCGCCGAGTGCCGGGCTTTTTTCGATCAGCACGACATCCTTGCCGCATTCCGCCGCTTCCAGCGCAGCGGTCATGCCGCTGATGCCGCCGCCGACCACCAGGATGGTCTGGTTGGTTGCGACCACTTCGCTCATCACGTTTCCCGGCTATGGATTTGAGCGTTTAATCATACAGTAAGCCATGGCGCCCGGTTAACAACACGTTCTATGCGTGCATACGGATAACTAATACGGCGATAATATGGCGCATGAACTCAACTTTTCGGTTTGGCCACGCGACGGCCAGGGACTGGCAGGAAGCGGCACGGCTTTGCCTCGCGCAGCTCGGCGGGCCGCCGGCGAGCCTCGGCTTTCTTTACGTTACCGATCTGCTCGCGGATCACCTTACTGACATTGTGGAATTCTTCCGGCAGCGCACCGGCGTGCGGCATTGGGTCGGCACGGTCGGCATCGGCATCTGCGCGACGGGCCGCGAGTATGTCGATCAGCCGGCGCTGGCGGTGATGCTCGGTGAATTCGCGGCCGACTCGTTCCAGGTATTCTCCGGCATCAAGTCCGGCAGCGACCTGAGCCGGGCGCGCCTCATGTGCGGCGAGCGCAAGGCGAATTTTGCGATCGTACACGCCGATCCGCAGAACAGCGATGTTCCGGACCTGATTACCGGCATCGCCGGCAAAGTCGAGAGCGGTTTTCTGGTGGGCGGACTCACCAGTTCGCGCCGCCAAAGCCTGCAGCTCGCCGACAAAGTGACCGAGGGCGGGATTTCCGGCGTGTTGTTCGCCGACGATGTGACGATCGCCACGCGCCTCACGCAGGGGTGTTCGCCGATTGGCCCCAAGCACACGATCACGCAGTCCCAGCGCAACATCATCGTGACTCTCGACGGGCGGCCTGCGCTCGACGTGATGAAGGAAGACGTCGGGGAGACGCTCGCGCGCGACCTGAACCGGCTCGGCGGTCTGATCTTCGCCGGGCTGCCGATTACGGGCACCGATACCGGGGACTACCTGGTGCGCAACCTCGTCGGCATCGACCCGGCGCGCGGACTGGTGGCGATCGGCGATCTCGTCGAGCAGGGCACGCGGCTGATGTTCTGCCGCCGCGATACCGCGAGCGCAACCGAGGACATGGGCCGCATGCTGGCGAGCATGAAGCAGGGGCTATACACGCGGCCGCGTGGCGGCGTGTACTACTCCTGCCTCGGACGCGGCGCCAATCTGTTCGGCCCGAATTCGGAGGAGTTGAAGATGATCGAGGCGGCGTTTGGCGAGATTCCGCTGGTGGGATTTTTCTGCAACGGCGAGATTTCGCATAATCGCCTGTACGGCTATACGGGAGTGCTGACGCTGTTCGCATGAGCACGCTCAACTTCATCATCAAAACGCTGCCGCTGCCGTGGCTCGACATGCTGGCGCTGATGTGGTTCGCGCTGTGGTGGCTCGGCTACGTGTGGTACACCGATTATCACCGCGTGCAACAGCCCTCGTTGCGGCGTGAGACCGACCGCTTTGTACGCGACTGGATGGCGCGCATGGTCGAGCGCGACAACCGCATGGTCGATGTCAACGTGATGCGCACCCTGACGCGCAGCTCGCAGTTTTTCGCTTCGACGACGATGCTGATCCTGGGCGCGCTGGTGGCGCTGATGGGCTATGCGGAGAAGGCGGCCGGCGTGCTTGCCGAGCTGCCGTTCACTCAGCAGGTATCGGAACGAGTGTGGGAGCTCAAGATCCTGTTGCTGGTGATGATTTTCGTCTACGCGTTTTTCAAGTTCTCGTGGTCGATCCGCCAGTTCGGATTATGTTCGATTCTGGCCGGTGCGACGAAGAAGCCGCCGCCGGATGCCGAGCAGTATGCGACGCACATCGACCGCCTTGCCCTCATCATTAACTTCGCCAATGGCAATTTCAACAATGGGCTACGCGCCTATTATTTCGGCGTCGCCGCGTTGTCGTGGTTCCTGCACCCGGTGCTGATGATCGTGATCACGATCAGCGTCGTCTACGTATTGCACCAGCGCGAATTCCGCTCGCGCACGCTGGAGGCGTTGGTTGGGGAGTAGTGGAAGTGTTCCCTCGCCCCGCTTGCGGGGAGAGGGCGAGGGTGAGGGGAAAGTTTGTCATCCACTTTTACGATTCTCAATAAGTTCGGCTTGGCTCCCCGACCGGTGCAAAACTGGGCACTGGCAGGAGTGGCTAAAGCTTCCTTAACGCATAGGTTTGCCTGCCGTGCCGGGCTGGTAAGACGTTGGAACCCAAAAAAGCCACATGCCGCCGGAGGGACAGGTGAAGCGCTTGGTTCGGGGGCCGTCATAATAGATTGAGCCCCGTTGCGAGAGTTCCAAGTTTCTGTTTATACAACCCTTCGCGTTTGATGACCTCGTTCCGAGTGAACGTCTTTGGGAGGATTTGGAGTAGCGAAAACCGGAATCGATCGGGATAGTCCGAATCCCCCTCGAGCAACTCTTCGAGCAACTTGTTGCTGCCATGTCCCGTTCTTGCGTATTGCTCCCATCTTCCCCAGATGCCGGTAGCACCGTATGCGCTGCCCACGTAGAGTTGGCCGGTTTTCTCCGCGAGGATTAGATAGACTCCACCGACGGCCTGTAGCGCCGAGCGCCAGTCCCGATGCGCATCCGCGTGCTGGTAGAGTTCCTTCAGTTGGCGATGCGACAACGCGAATTCTAGGTAATCGTCGAAAACCGGCAACCGGCGCCCGTGGGGTAGCAACTCGAACACCGGCATATTCGATGGGTTCTGGCACCAAGCGCGCGCATTTGCCCAATCGATCACAAGACGGTGCTCCAAGGCTTCGTAGCCGGGTAATCGTTTCAGGTCGTAGAAGTGAGGGCATTTCTTTCGCCACTCATTAACCCACGGGCAATTGGCTGGGATGGAACCCTCACTCCCCGGGCGTCGGCGCATTACCTTGAACACGCCATAGAAGCAAGAGCGGGTGCCGGCCAACCCGTAGAAGGAGACAAGCGTATCAACGTTGTCGAAACGCGGTTTGCCCTGGTACGACTGGTACAGATCGAGCCAATCGTTGCGTAGGAGCTCTTGAACCGGGTACTTGTCCTCTTTGTGGCGCACGAGTTTAGCCCGCGTTTTCTCGGCGTCAAAGCCGTAGAGGCGAAGCATGTCCATTATGCCGAGTGTTGTCATGACCGTGAGTTAATGGAGGACGTAAGTCCTTATAACGGCATCATCGGGTCAGTCGTCCTTACTTCTTGAGCGACGCTCGCAGCGGCGAAATACATCAACGACCACATCGCCGTTCTCATCCAAGTGCTTCGCAGATAGCTTGATAGTGATCAACTCTCTCTGGAATGCCGTCGCGGGTACCCCTGCGGTCTCAAGCTGTTGTAAGATCACTTCCCGTTCGTCAGCGCCAGTCTTCAGGCGCAAATGGCAATGTGCAGTCTGCTTTCGCGGGCGGAACCAGCAGAAATTGAAGCCGCTTGTACCGAGGGCGATGTGATTCTTATTGTAGGTTACGCGAGGCGAGCCGAACTCCTTTTCTACCATCGCGATGACTTTGTCGAGTGTAGCTAGTGATGCCGCTCCAGACTGTCGCTCCCAATAAGCACGATCAACCTCTGGGTCCTCGCCCCCGTCGTCAACCTCTTCAAGAATATCGAGTACCTTGGTGAATTGAAGGACAACAGAGTTATCTATCTGAAAGGCAGTGAGCTGTAAGGCTATGAGCGGTACCGCACGGTTGAGTAAGCGAATCACGTTGAAAAAGCGGGCTGTGATCTCTTCAGCGACGATTACGGCTCGATGGTCATAGTCCCGTTTTAGCTGGCGCTCAATGTCCCAGTATTCAATCGTCCTAATGATGTGACTCTCATCGAGCGTGCCTAGCATTATCTCCACCTCGTACCGGAGTTCTGCGTCCGGGTCTGAATCTTCCATGAGAAAGTCGATTCGGCCGCCGGTCGGTTGAGACTTTTCGCGGCTAACTACGACAAGGTCGCCGAGACCGAGGAGTGTTGGCTCCTTCTCAATTTGATGTTGAAGCCAGCGTTCGTCGAGTCCGAGAGAACGGAGGCGAGCCGGTGGGGCCTTGCGGAGTTCTAGTGTCACTGATGTTTTCTCCTCTAATGATGAGTACGCGGCCTAAATCTTGGAGATAATAAAGCGTATCAGTGTAACTTTCTCGTGGGACATGCGCTGATCGAGGGTCCGGGAGTCATCCGGCGTATCATCGAGCCCTGGAGCTGTGGGCGCCGCTTCCCATCGAGCGAAGTCCGTCCGTATTATGTGTTCTGGTCACTCCATTTACTCATGTCAAGCTCTCCGCCAGCCTCGGAATCTCCTGCCAGGGAACAGCGGTGATTTTGGGAGCGAGCTTGAACCGCCGCGGCGTCCGGCAGACCACCACCCCTTCCCGCGCCTTCGGGTACTCGGATAAGAACGTCTGGAGATGCCGTGTGTCCCGCTCGGCAGGCGCATCGCTCCATTTCACTTCCACCGGCAACCAGCGGTCTTCGCCCTCCACAATCCAATCCACTTCAGGCCCATCGGGGTCGCGCCAGAACCGTAGCCGCGCTGCGCCCGCTGTCTGCCGGGTCGCACGCAGCAATTCCAGCCCGACGAACTGCTCAAACAACGCGCCGAGCACGCGGGGTGGCAGGCGACGGCCTTCCTCGGCGGCGGCCCGGCGCACGCCGAGGTCGAAGAACAGATAGCGGGACGATTTGGTGAGTTTCTTGCGCGTGCGACTCTCCGACAACGCCTCGATCCGCTCCGCGATCAGACAGTCTTCCAGGATTTCATAGTAGCCCGCGACCGTAGTGTGAGCCACGCCGAGTTCCTGCGCGATGCCGCGAAAATGGCTGATGTTGCCGGCTTCGAGCGCCGCGAGTTGCAGGAAACGCGAGAACGTCCCCAGATTGCGCACCAACGCCTCGGCCCGAACTTCTTCCTCCAGATACAACGTTGTGTAGGCACGCAGATCCTCCTCGCGCGCCGCGTCATTGGCGGCGAGCGCGATGCCCGGCAAGCTGCCATACAGGAGCGCTTGCTCCAGCGTGGCCGGGACGCGCTCGGCCAGCGACAACGGGTCGAGACGCAAGGGAAGCAGCCGGCCCGGCAACAGGTTGACGCCGCCGCCGCGCCGCAGTTTGCGCGCGGACGAACCGGTGAGAACGAAGCGGGCCAGCCGCCGGTCC
>Ga0082335_1000281_pt1 | contig 133730 bp, 115 predicted proteins | sample Subgrocontami58m_FD_72375 | JGI IMG/M metagenome (GOLD analysis project Ga0082335, IMG submission 72375) | Subsurface groundwater microbial communities from S. Glens Falls, New York, USA - GMW37 contaminated, 5.8 m (SPADES assembly) (version 2) ...
GGACTTCGAGGCCACAATCGCCAGCGCGGTCGCATGGGTCCTCGTCGCACATGTCCGCACTCTCACGCGACGCATCGCAAGGACTTGACAGCAAACAGGATCATTTCGAGTCAGACTCTAAGAGAGAACCTTGGTCCCACGAATCACTAAGATGTATGTCACAAGCTGCTTTCGTGTAGTATCGGCCTCAGCATGTTTTCGTTCCACGTAAGCCAAATCGGCGTTCTTGAAAATTGCTAGTACATGATCGGTATCTTCGACCAATCCGGAAACTCCTTCCCGTTCAAGAACGGATCTGGGGATCGTCAAGACCATTTCTCTTTGGAGTTGTTTGGATCGTCTCCGCGCGATAATTATATTTTTATACTCTCTCGGAACGGTTGGATCACAAAGCAGCTCCCGAAGAAAAAATTCGCCGGGTCGCGTTCTAAAAAAAAGAGACTTTACTCCATTGCGCAGAATATCTTCGCTAAGACGCGCACCCATCGTCTTATGTTGGGTTTTTCCCTTGAGATGAGAAGGTAGCAATTGGCGCAGCGCTGCCTCGTGCATAATCGTGTGTGCACGCATAGGCACCTTGACTTCACGAATAATCTGGCGTGCAACGTCTATGTATGCGTTTTTCAAATGCATCACCCACAGAGATCAAGATATGGTTGCATCAGCGGATTCTGCCGGTTCCTCCTTTGACAGCATAAGTTTTATCCGGCGGTTTGCCAACCGCCGTCATGCATTGGATAGCGTGAATCGCCGACTTGACGAGCCAACAATTCTTGAGCTCGTCGGCCCGGTCCAAGGACGGCGTGTTTTGGACGTAGGTTGTGGACTTGGCAATTTGGCAGCAAGAATTGCGGAACTGGGTGCCGAAAATGTTTGGGGGATTGATAGCTCATGTGGAATGATTGAAAAGGCTCGGTCGAATTTTTCTCATCCCCAATTGAGTTTTAGCTCAACGACCATTGACGGTTTGGCGGGCGAAAATCTATTTGATACAATTGTCAGTTCGATGGTCATGCATTTCGTCCCTGAGCTGCCCTCGTTTCTAAAAACAGTGGTGCGCCTTCTGAAGCCGGGAGGAGCGCTAGTTTTTTCTCAGCGTCATCCCATTCGAACCAGTAATCCTAACTGTAGACCAGCCCCATCAGATCCGAATTGGGTCGTCACGCGATACTTTGACGAAGGCCCGAGAGATTATACGTGGCTTGGACAGCCATTTCGACTGTACCATCGTGCCCTATCGACGATACTGCAGGCTCTTGCGAACGAGGGGTTACGGATGGACGCCATCGTCGAGCCGGCACCTTGTCTCGCCGACGTCGAATCTAGTGCGATCATGGTCGAAGCAAGAGCGATACCAATGATCCTCGCGTGCAAAGCGATCAAGCCATGAAATCTCGATAAATTCGGGCCTCTGCAGCGAAGAAGACCCTGATGCAGAGGAAGGGCTTCGCCCAGCCCTTGCGGCGCCGCAGCGGGCAAACATCAGCCACATTCCCGGATGCAATATGGTCGCGCTGGCGCTTGGTCAGTGCAAGCCGCCTGCTCGATCTTCGCAAATGAGCGCGCCGCGCGCCTTGTGCGCAGACCGCGAGGCGCTCGACGCCGCTCTTTTGTTTCGACGGCGCCCGGAGAGGGAAGCATGTCTGTGTCGTTAAGAGACCGCAGGCCGCCGCCAAAGGCCGACACTATCGAGACGCGCGCCCGCTATGCCTGGCATGATATCGAAGGCGATTGGCGCGCGGCGTCGCCGCGGCCGGCGGGTTCGCGCCGCCAGCCCTACGCAGCGGCGTCCGATCGCAATTTCGAACGGGTCGAGCGCTTCTTCTACATTGGCGCTGCGGCGCTTGTCGTCGTCGGCTCCGCGATCGTCGTCGGCTCCGCGTTCTGGGGAGAGCTTCCGCAGAATGGCGATCCCGCAGATTCGATGACGCCTCAAAAAATAGCGCCTCCCGCGCTGCGCGGGGCGCCGAGCCAAGCGCATTCGGGGGCGCCGGCCGCCAATTTGCGATCGCAGGAACAACCGCCTTCGATCATCGCCGGACCGGTGGCGCAGACAGCGACGCCAGAACGCGTCGCATCGGCGCCGGACGGCGCAGAATCGGCGCCGGGCGCCCAACCGTCGAACCCTCTCGCGTCATCCATCGCGAACCTCGAACTGGAGCCGGAATTTCTCAGCGACGGCATCGGGGGAAAGCGAAGAGCGGCGCGTCGCGGCGCGGACAATAGCGCGTCAGCGACGGCGAACGTCGCGGCCGAACAGGAGCCGCCCGCTTCCGAGGCGCGAACCGGCAAATGCTACGTCAGGATTTCAGGACGCGTGCTTAATAGCGGCGTCTGTCAGATCTCGCGAAAAGGCGGCGCGGTGGTCTTCCAATATTCCGGTCAGACGCTGACGCTTTCTCCGGCCAGGGGCAAAACCTGGTCTGCGGCGCTCGGCGGCAAGACTCTCGGAAACGTCTATAAGAGCGGCTCCTGCTGGGGTTCAAAGAGCACGTACATCTGCGATCGGGGCGGGTAGAGCGCGGCTCGCGAAAAAGTGGGAACCGGTTTTTCGCGTAGAACGCGCTCTAAACTTTGGGAATCGATCAATTTATCTGCATTTGAGCGATTCCGCCCAAATGCAGCGTGATCGAGGCGGCGTCTCGCGCAGTCAACTTTTTTGGAACCTGCCTAAGGCGCGCCGGATTTCGGCGCCTCTTGCGCGCCGTGGTCATGCTCATGGTCATGCTCCTGCGGCGCCTGCTTCGCCTTTGGTCCAAGCGTTTTGGCGATGATCGGCTCTGTCGTCGAGGTCCAATCCGGACCGGCGGCGACGATCGGCGTCGGCGCGTCGCCCGGAACCATGTGGACAAGCGAATAGCCGCGCTTTTTCAGTTCGCGCAGGAATTCGGGCAGCATCTGCGCGGTGATCGCCTGCGAATCATGGAAGAGCACGATTCCCTTGCGGTTCTTTTCAAGCCGCGACAGCACCAGATCGAGTTCGGCCTTGGGCGTCATATGCGACCAGTCCGAGGCCCACAAATCCGAGCCGAAGATCGTGTAGCCGCGCGACGTGAGGTCGGCGACGAGCGCGGGCGTATCGGCGAAGCCGGGAAAGCGGAAGAAGGGCGCGGCCGGTGCGCCGAGCGCCTTATTGACGGCGGCGATCCCTTTGTCGATGTCGGCCTTGGCGGCGTCCTCGCTCATGAGCCTCAAGGTCTTGTCCGGGTGGCTGTAAGAATGGTGGGCGATGGTGTGACCCTCGGCGGCGGCGCGCTTCACCAGAGCGGGCAGGCTTTCCGCATTCCGGCCAATCAGAAAGAAGGTCACGCGCGCGCATTCCTTGGCGAGCGCGTCGAGCACTTGCGGCGTGGGAGACGCCGGTCCGTCATCGAACGTCAGCACCACCTCATGATCGCGCAAATCGAGCGTGCGCGGATAGGTTTGCAGGCCGACCGCCGTTCCCTTGGCGCGGTCGATTTCGATGACGCGCGACACGCCGAGCGCGTCGGGTCCACAGGTCCGTTCCGCGGCGGCGGCGCCGGGCGGCGCGTTAAGAACGCTGGCGGCGGATAAAGCCGCCAGCAGCATGAGCGCGAACCGCAGGAGGGGAGCGGCGACGGGCGCCTCAGATCTTTTCAGCACTAGAAAAATGGCGGTCATGACGGCTTGCCGGTTTGATTTCTCGCGCCCCCGGGTTAAGAGCGCGACCATAATATAGCGCGGGACCGCCTATGCCGCTCGATCATGAAGATACGGCGACCCCCGCCGAGGACTTCCGCGACGGCGGAGAGGCGTCTCTCAGCCGGGAATTCGTTCTGGACGTCGAAGGCGCGATCGCGCTGGGCGACGCGGAGCGCGTTCACGAACTCGTCGGCGACCTGCATGAGGCGGACCTTGGCGCTCTGCTGGAGCTCTTAAGCCACGAGGCGCGACCGCGCCTCGTTGAGCTGATGGGCGCCGACTTCGACTTTACGGCCCTGATGGAGGTCGGCGAAGCGACCCGCGAGGACATCCTCGAGGAGCTCCCGGTCGAGACTCTCATCGAGGGCGTGCGCGAACTCGAAAGCGACGACGCCGTCGCCATTCTCGAAGGTCTGGAGCCGAAAGAACAGGCGGAGGTCCTCGATGCGCTCCCAGCGCAGGAGCGGATCGTCCTGCGCCGCTCGCTGGACTATCCCGAGGATTCCGCTGGTCGCCTGATGCAGACGACTTTTGTCGCCGCGCCCCCCTTCTGGACGGCGGGGCGTGTGCTCGATTTTTTTCGAGAGTGCGGCGAAGAGAATCTGCCCGAGAACTTCTTCGAGGTCTTCGTTGTCGACCCTGGCTACCGCCTGCTCGGAACCGTTTTCCTCGACGCTCTGGTGCGGGCCAAGCCAAGCGTGCGGCTCGATGAAATCATGCAGGAGGATCGGCGGCGGGTGAAGGCGACCGAGGACGGCGCCGAGGCGGCGCGGCTCTTCGAGCGCTACAATCTCGTTTCCGTGCCGGTTGTTGATGAATCCGAACGGCTCGTCGGCGTTCTCACCATCGACGACATCGTCGACGTCCTTCAGGAGCAGGCGTCGGACGAGATCCTGGCGCTCGGCGGCGTGAACCCCGAAGAAGAACTGACGGACAATTTCTGGTGGATCGCCAGGAGCCGCTTCACCTGGCTCTCGGTCAATATGCTGACCGCCTTCATCACCTCCAGCGTGCTCAAGCACTTTCAGTTGCAGCTGGAGCAAATGGTGGCGCTGGCGGTGCTGGGGCCGATCGTTGCGGGCCAGGGCGGCAATTCCGCGACCCAGACCATGACGGTCGCCGTGCGGGCGCTCGCCACCCGAGAGCTGACCCGCGCCAACGCCGTGCGAATTATTTTCAGGGAGCTGGCCATCGGCGCGGTCAATGGCGCGGCCTTTGGCCTCGTGACCGGCATCGTCGCCGCCAATTGGTTCCATAATGTTGGGCTTGGGCCAGTCATAGCTTTGGCGATGTTCACGAATCTCGTCGCGGGCGCCTTGGGCGGAATCGTCGTGCCGCTCGCCTTCGACAAGCTGAAGTTCGATCCCGCAGTCGCTTCGGGGCCTTTCGTGACGACCATTACCGACGTGGTCGGCTACGGCGCGTTCCTTACAATCGCCAGTTTGTGGTTCCATTTGGGCTGAGGCGCGTCGGCGCGTTTACGCTCCGTTACCGCCTGCGGGGATAATTTGGAGAAATGCGCTCGTTGAAATGTGTTTCCCTGCTTTCCTCCGCCCTCGTGTGCGCTGCATTGGCGGCGACGCTCGCGGGCTGCGGCAGCTCCTATGATCCGAGCTTTTCGCGCCGGCCGCGGTTTCAGACCAGCGCGCCGCTGATCAATCCCAAGCGCGACCCGAGCTTTCTCGCCTACGCCGTGCCGGAGACCGATCTGCATAAATTCCCGGCGACGCGCAGCGCCGAGTTCGCCGTCCACGGCGTCGACGTCTCGAAATATCAGGGCAACATCGACTGGGAGCAGGTCAGGGACTCGGGCGTCTCCTTCGCCTTCATCAAGGCCACGGAAGGCGGCGACCGGGTCGACTCGAAGTTCGCCTACAATTGGGCGGCGGCGAAGGCCGCGGGCGTACCGCGTGGCGCCTATCACTTCGTTTACTGGTGCCGCCGGCCGCATGAAGAGATCGGCAATTTCGCCAGCGTCGTGCCCAATGAGCCCGACGCGCTGCCGCCGGTGCTCGATGTCGAGGCGACGCCGACGTCGGGAACCTGCAAACGCACGCTCTATCGCGAGGAAGTGCTGCGCGACATGAAGGACATGCTCACGCAGATGGAGCGCCATTACGGCAAGAAGCCGATCATCTATTCATCGGTCGACTTCTATCAGGCGATCCTGCATTCGGACGCTCTGTCCGAATATCCGATCTGGGTGCGCTCGACGAAATATCACCCGCAGGTGCGTTACGGCGACCGCAAATGGACTTTTTGGCAGTATCGCTCGGACGGGCGCGTGCCGGGCATCACCGGCGCGGTGGACCAGAACACGTTCAACGGCTCAGCCGATCACTGGCGAAGCTGGCTCGCGCATCAGACCGGCCTGGCGGCGGCGCCGGTCGCCGCGCGGCGGGCCGACGATCGCGGCGCGAAGCAGCTCATCGAGGAAGATCCGGCGATGCTGCCGGAGGGCGAAAAGAACGCCTATGACAAGGCGGCGAGCGCTCCCGTCCCGCCGGCCGCGGTCCAATAGGGGAAGGCCGCAAGGCAGTGTGATCAAGACGGGTTTTGCGACGATCGCCCTTGCAAAGCCGTCGCCGGGGTAGCCATGGGGCGAGATTTCGCGTATAGGCGCAACGCCAGTTTCCGCCGCGCGGCGCTCCCGTCCGCGGCCTTCGTTTAGAGAGAGAATAAATGGCTGTTCCGAAAAGAAAAACCTCGCCGATGAAGCGAGGCTTCCGTCGCTCCGCCGACGCCATCAAGGCGCCCACCTATATCGAGGACAAGGATTCCGGCGAACTCCGCCGGCCGCATCACGTCGATCTCAAGTCCGGCATGTATCGCGGCCGCCAGGTGCTGAAGCCGAAAGTCGTCGAGGAATAACCACTCCGACGCGTGAGGAAATGAAAGCGGGCCGAAAGGCTCGCTTTTTTGTTTTTGAACAGTCATATGGGGGTAGGATTTTGTCATTTCCGGGCGGTCAGGGATCGCTCCGGCCGAGCGAAGGTCTTGGCGTCTTCTGCAAGGGCGTCCTTGCCAGGTAGGATCCTGCGGAGGAAATACCCGTGAATAGCATCGATATAGCTATAATAACTTTTTTTGTAACATTGCTTGCGGGCATATTTGGATTTTCTATCACTTTACGTCTGCAGGAGAGCTGGCTTGACGGAATATCTAGGGATCAATTCAAAGCCGTGAGAAACATGATTGGCTCACTGCTTGCAGTATGCCTCGGTTTTTTATTGATAACGGCAAAAAACAATTTTGATAAGAAAGTTGACGAGGTTAGAACGCAAGCGTCCAAGGTTGTTTTGTTGCATCGCGTGTTGGATTTGTTTGGCGACGAAGCTAACGAAGCGAGAACAAAAATTATACGCACTTTGCAGGGTCAGATTGATCTATTGCAGGTCGCAAGCGGCAGTTACATCGATCAAAAGGAGGCTTTTAAAAAGGGGATTATCCCCTTGACGCAAGTATGAGCTTATGGCATAGTTTCCGTCATTGGAGCTATGCAGATGACGACTCGTAAGCGCACCCGCCCATCGAAAGCCGGACAACGCGAAAGCAGCGTCCAAGCGTTTTCAGTCCGCGATTTTTTCGCGACATTCCCGAACGATGACGCCTGCCTTATCCGGGTTATGGAAGTCCGCTACGGCCTTCGCCACGTCTGCGGCAAGTGCGGCGTCGAAAGCACCTTTCACAAGATCACGGGCCGTCGCGCCTTCGCCTGCGCCGCTTGTGGCGATCATGTCTATCCGTGCGCGGGGACGATCTTTCAAGACAGCCGGACGCCGCTGCAAACGTGGTTTTACGCGATCTACCTCTTTATCGCGACGCGCCACGGCGTGAGCGGCAAGGAACTGCAACGGACGCTTGGCGTCACCTATAAGACGGCGTGGCGCATCGGCCAGCAAATCCGCGACCTCATGACGAAGGCCGATGGCTTCGAAATGCTCAAGGGCCACGTCGAACTAGACGAAGCCTATGTGGGCGGGAAGCGTTCCGGCAAGCGCGGTCGCGGCGCGGAAGGCAAGACGATTGTCATGGGCCTCAAGGAACGTGGCGGCAAAATCGCGACGCAGGTGATTGAGAACGTCAAGACTGACACGCTGCGCAAGGTCGTGCTCGAAAACGTCGAGAAAGGCGCAACCGTATCGACGGACGAACTCATTTCCTATGGTTTACTGGAGGGCGACGGCTACAAGCATGGTTCCGTGAAGCACGGCGCGAAGGAATGGGCGTATTACGACTATCGCCACGACGCGACGCATCACACGAACAATGTCGAGAGCTTCTGGAAACTGTTCAAAAAGTCGGTCGCTTCAACGCACATTCATATCAGCGCGAAGCACATGGACCGCTACCTCGGCGAGTTTTCTTTCCGCTCGAACCATCGCCAGATGCGGAACGCGATGTTTGATCTTCTGATCGGGGCGCTTTGACAAGCGCCCCAGATAATGCGTCGAATGCGGCGCGATCTATGGGGCCGACGCCGCGGCCTTCCTCATGAGCGATAAATTCATCTAAACGGCCGTCAGCAATTGCATCGGCCAAAGTTAGCCGCATCATTCAGCAGCTTCTTTGAATGCTGGGTCTCTTTTAAGCAGTCTCGCCACCGACCATTTCTGTCTGTTCTTTCGATCGAGCAGGATGGCCTTCATCTCCGTCGAAACCGAGATCGCGTCTCGCCTCAATGAGGCGATTTCTGATTGTGTCAAAGGACGGGGCCGATCGAAGGTGCCCGGCCTCTCCTTCTGTGAGGCAATCAATGCCATAGCCGAACTTCTCCACCCACCACTCATCCAACTGAGGATGCTTCTTCCGCAGTTGATGCAATGTTCCCGGACTGAGGCTTATGTCGTAGCTACGGCTCACGCCATTCAACGCCAATACGGACATCAGAATGACGTATCCGCCGCGCTCTTCGATAAACCCGCGGAGATTTGCGAGGGTGCCTCCAGCCGTACACGTATCATCGATTATAACGTAATCCGCGCCTTTTTCAACGTAGCCGTCAAAAATCGGAGGTGAAGCGAAACGATGGTAGATCGACGGTGCGTGGCTATGATTTGCAATAGATGCCTGAACGATCCCTGGGTCTGTATCCAAACTCAAAACTCCAGCAAGAACTTCTCCGTAAGCCATTGGTATTTTGTTTCTTCCGGAAGCTTCATTAGCATGAACAGCGACCACTCTCGGCTTTCGCCCAGCAAGAATACTTTTTATTGAAATCATTGAAGAATCGTCAATACAGTTAAGAACAAGAGATACTGCAGCATCGCTGCTTTCGCCGCTCTTCGCTGGCGCATAGCAAGGGTTACTTTTCATCGTCCAGTACGAAGTCTGGGCAACTACGCTCGGGAATCGCTGCGGCCATGGAGACCGCGTAACTTTTTCGATCATCGAATCACCCAACGGGAAAGGGCTGATCGCCCCGCCGCGCAGCTCTAACTGGCTTCTTGCCAGCGCCTTAATCGTCCAAATCGCCTTCTGTAATTGATCGTTCGCCACCGAAATCATCGGCACTCACAATCGGCATCCCATCAACAATATATCTCCCTCGACCTACTCGTTTAATCTTACGTTTACGAGTCAAATAGCCAATAGCATTATAAATATCTTTCGGTTTTGCCTCGATGCCGCGATTCACGACACCGTTTTTAATGTCCTCTATCGTCCAATCCTTGCGTAGGGGCAAAAGACGCACGATAGTTCCGAGCACGTCTCCCGCTCTATGAGCAGGAATGACGCGCAGCTTTCGAGAAAGCTCTTGGAGAATTTTGTCTTGCTCGTCTAATGGCAGCGCGCTTAAAAGAGTTCTGATCGCGTCGGCGATTTTCTCCGAACGCAGATCAAGATCGCAATCTCGCGAGGCATTTTGAGCAGGGGAATGGGGCAACGATCGCGTCATGGTAGGAGTATGACATAGCTCCTACACGCGAGTCGAGTCGAATCAAAAAAGTACAACCTGTGATTTGTGGGGATAAGAAAGCATCATCGGCTGCGAATGGCAAGCGCCAAGCCGCCTCCTTAAGATCGGAAGCTGTGGGCAGTTCACTCAAAAATGATCAGTTTTCCACAGAGCCAACCCCGCACAATGTCGAAATGGCGGACCAACTGTCTGACTTGAACCGGCCATTTGCGCCTGACCAATCTAAAAAGATCAGCTTGGTGTTAACTTGTCTCAAGGGGATAACCCCCAAATATATAACGACTTGAACGCAAATATACCGCTCGAGGTGGTCATATTCCTGATCGCTCTGCTCGTGACAGTTTTCTTTAATTTTGGCGTCATCTCGCACCATCATTGGACGGCGGCGCTTGGGCTTGTTACGGCGTCCATATGCGTCTCCGGGGCGATCTTTCTGCTGGTGGAGCTCGATCGGCCATTCCAGGGATATTTCACTGTTCCAACCGACCCTCTGAAATCTGCAGTCGATATTATTAAAACTGGCTAAATATACTATGATATTTCTTCGCGGTAGATTTATTTGTCTTTCTCAAACAGAGTCGGCCGCCAGAACCGAGCCTTTGCCCGGACAGATTTCGCCAGCGTTGATCAGCGCCGCTGCTGGGCCGTCGCGAGCAGCGGCAGCAGCAGCGCGCGCGGCGTCGCCGCCGAGCCCCAAACGAACATGCGGTTGACGAGTCCCGGCACGATCACGCGCTTGCCGGCCATCAAGCCCTCATAGCCCTGGCGGGCCACTTCCGCCGCCGGCAGCATCGCCGGCTTCATCGCGCCCATCATGCCCGAGAAATCGAAGCCGGCCCGCGCCTGGAAGCCGGTCTCCACCGGACCGGGACAAAGACAGGCGACCTTCACCCCCAGCGGCTTCAATTCTTGTGATAGCGCTTCGCTGAGCGAACGCACATAGGCCTTGGTGGCGTAATAGACGGCGAAGCCCGGCCCCGGCATGAAGGCCGCGACCGAGGCGACGTTGAGCACGCCGCCCTTCGCCGCGACGATTGACGGCAGAAAGCGCAAGGTCAGCGCGGTGAGCGCGCGCGTATTGAGATCGAGCATCGCGAGCTGCTCGGCGGCGTCGAGGTCGATGGCGCGGCCCATGAGGCCAAATCCCGCGTTGTTCACCAGGAATTGCGGGGCGGCGCCGGCCTCCGCCAGGCGTGCTGACAGAGCGTCTGCGGCGCCCTCGGTTGTGACGTCGAGTTCGATCGGGAGCGGGCGGACGACGCCATCGGCGGCGATTTCGTCGGCCAGCGCCTCCAGCCGCTCGCCGCGACGGGCGACGAGCGCGAGCTCATGGCCGTTGGCGGCGAAGACGCGGGCAAGCGCCGCGCCGATGCCGTCGGACGCGCCGGTGATGACTGCGACGGGGCGCGTCACTTGCCGCCATCCTTGCTCGGCGACCAGGGGCCGGTTGGGGGCGGCGCGGCGGCGTCGCGGAACTCGCGGCGCAGCTCGACGCGCTCGCGCGTCGAAACGCCAAGCAATTCGGCGACGCGCCAGACGACATTCTCCTCGAATTCATGCACCGCGCCGTCGGCATGCGCCATGTCCCAGAGCATGCCGACGATCTGCCGGCGCCCGTCCTCATCGAGCCGACGCTTCAGCACGCTCGTAAAGCGATAGAGGTCGACGGCGTCGCGCTCGCTCTCCTGCGCGGAGTCGATCAATTCGGCCGCCGCGTCGCCTTGAAGGCCGAAGCGCGCCTCGACGAGCTGATGAATGCGCGCCCTTTCCTTGTCGTCGAATTCTCCGTCGACCGAGGCGATATGGACGAGAAGCGCGGCGGCGGCGAGCTGATAGTCGGCGGCCTCAAAGGCCTTGGGCCGCTCGGCCTCGCCGGTGAGGTCGTTGATGAAGTTTTTGAGAGCTGAGAACATGGGCGGCGAAGCTACCGAAGCGGGAGTTGGGTAGTCATCCGTATAGATCATGGGGAGCGGGAAGGGTAGGCGGGGGAGGGCAGCCGATCCGGCCAATCTGCAGCTTATGACCCGTCTGGCACATCGTTCGTCGTTCAACTCGCCACGGCGACGACGGATCCTCGCTCGCGCGAACTCGCGCAACGGCTCGCAGGGCGCCGGATAAGTCATTGTGAGGGAAGAAATCGAACCGAGCGCTTCTCAAGGCCGGTCGAGATATCGACTGCGGGGTCTCGACTGGAACGGCCCGCCGCCGCCGGGAGGATTGTCGCACAAACTCAGCGTAAGCGCGCCAAACGCTCCTCGCGGTTGCGATCCGGATGATTTCACTGTTGCCCTTAGAAAGGCGCCGGACTGCAAATCAGGCGGGGAGACTATCGCTGAATGTGTGTTTGATAGGCATCATTCAAGATGAGATTGGCGAGATTGCGCGCCGAGTCGTCCCACGAATAAGTCGGCATTTTTTCTTTTTCGATCGGTTCTCGATAGAGCGTCTCGATTTTATCGGCCAAGTCGATCGAGTCCAGCAAGTTGAAATAGCGGACATGGTCTCCGCCGGTTTCGTGGAACACGGGCAAATCCGAGGCGATGACCGGAAGTCCGTAATGTCCAGCTTCAACCAGCGGGAGGCCAAATCCTTCGAGCATTGACGGATAAACCAATGCGCACGCATGGGTATAGCAGTGATGAAGGTCGGCATCGCTCGCCTTATCGAGCCATAGGAGGCGTCGCCCAAATTCGTGGTGTTGTTTGATGCGATGTTCGAGAGATTCGCTTTGCCAGCCTGCTCGGCCAATGATGACGTAGCGAGCGTCGACCCCGCGCGCCCAAAGACGTTCGAAAGCGTCGAGCGCGATCGGATAGCATTTTCGTGGTTCAAGAGTGCCCACGCTCAGAAAGTAAGGCGTTTCGCTTGTCGTCACGGTTCTGGCCTCAGCAGAAACTCGAGCGGTATCTTGGTCGTCGAAATCCGCGCCCAGTCGCCACCATCCGATACGCAGATGCGGCCTGGTGGCGAGGTCTTTGCGGTCGACGTAAGCCATGAAGTTCATCGCAGTGCTCTTTGAAACGCATATGATGCGATCGCTCTTCATTACGATTTGTTCGAACCACTCGTTGAATTCGTCAGTCATTTCGGGGGGGACGCTGAGCGGATGGATCAAGGGGATCAGGTCATGCAGGACCGTTATGAGCTGCCCGCCGACATCGGCGAGACCCTGAATAAAAGGCAGATGCTCGGAAAGAATGCCCCAGCTTGCGTCGAGGAGCACAAATTTGTCGCCTTCCCTGAACTTGACCGAGCGCGGGAGCGAAGGATGGTCGTAATAGGAAAGCAGTTCACCATTTTCGACGATCACGGGAAGCGCAAATCGATCTCGGATCGATCTCTTTGCTATCTCGCGAACGACGCGCTGAACGCCAGTTTTCCCTCCAAACCGTGATGTTGGCGTGACATCAATGAAAACACGGCCAGATGAAATTGAGGAGAACGTGTCGCCGGGGGCGAGTTCTCTTAGCAAAAGAGGTTGGCGCTTTGAGCTCAAACGCCGCCGGGCTCTCGATCCGTCATGCAGACGGGCAAGGCCTAGCTGCCTGGTCATCGTCCAATAGAATTCTCTCAATTTGAAATAGACGAAAGCTGTTACAGGATCGAGCGCATCCGCCACGCGTCTACGCTTCATTTCGAGGTTCTCTAGCTGAATCTGCGACGCGAGAAAAAGAGCGACCTCGCTTTCGTGTTCAATTTGCTGCTCCATCTTGCTCGTCTCCAGAGTAGTACGCCGAAAGTGCGGACGCGTGCTTTCGAGCGGTCCAGCGATTGGTTTCAGGGATGTAGATTTGGGCGGCTGACCGGCGTTTCGCCGCCAGTCGCGCGGCTTGATCAATCGGCCGGCGAATGGCGCCGAGCGGGATCAGTCGAGGCGCCGGTCGCTGGTTTTCTGTATCCAGCATCCAACGGCGTACAGGGATCGTTCACCATCAACTTGCACGCGACGTCCCCGAGCCGACGCGCAAAGTGTTCCAATGAGTATCTCTCTTCGTATAGCGCGCGCGTATCGCTCGTCACCGGATCGCTTCGTTCGCTCATGGCGCGACACTTGACCATGGCGGCGGCGAATTCGCTGGCGTCATTCGCAATGCAGACGTTGCGAAGCCGTGACGGATCGATCTCCATGCCCCTGAACGCCTTGGACGTCGCGATGACCGGCAGTCCGCTGGACAGAGCTTCCACGGTCTTAATCGAAAGGCCGTGCCCTTCTCTCGTTGGGAGGAGAATGAAAGCTGCGTCGGCGTAGGCGGAGTCTATATCGGCTATCCTGCCGCGGAAAAGACTGCGATGTTTTTCATACAACGGCCTGTCACGCCTTTTCACGCCATCGGCGATGTCGCCAAAAATCGAAATCGACATTTCAGGCGCATGCGGCACAATATATTTCAGAAACCATCGGACGCTGATGTAGTTGGCGGCGTTGTCGCCAGCGACAAAAATAGCCCGATCGCCATTGGGGTGGGGAGCCACGGGGGCTATCGACGGATAGATCAGTTCGTGACGAGACTGAGGCAGCAGCTGGCCGAACGTCGCATACTCTTCCGAATTCAAGTGAATGCATAGGTCGGCGCGCCCGATCCATTTGAGTTCGATCGCGAGCATGCTGTTGTAGCGAACATACGGCGGGATGCTAAACCCAGCGCGATTCCGTAGCTCGTACTGCCGAGCCTGAATGTCGTGAGTGTCGAGCACGACGGGAATGCGGCGCCTTTCGCGCATTCTTTCGACGAAGGGCATTACGAAGAAATGGTTGGCGTGGATCAGGTCAATGGCGCCCGTATCGAGCGCTTCGGGCAGAGGCGCGCGCTTCACGAGCTCCACGAGCCAGGTTGCGTGGTCGCCATGGATCAACGGCAACCAACCGTCCTTTAGGAGCGCTGTCTTGAAGAGGTCCGCGATCGTGGCGGACGATTCATATCTCTCGTCGGCAGCGAGGTCCCGACTATGCAACCTGTAGTTCTTCCAGCGCTCGCCGCGGCCGATCGAGGGCGTGATATCGTCCATAAGCGCAATGGAGAGCACGCGCGCTCCAAGTTTCTTATAGGCCTTTATTTGACTGGCGATGACCTGGTGCGTTCCGCAGGAATGCCACGCAGGATGCACGACTGCGATGGTTTTTCCTGATAGCGCGGCGCGGCCCGGAGCTGATTGGTGTATCGACATCCCGATGACCCTCTTTGGGCCCTCAAGGTCGGATTGCCTGGAGACATTTATTTGCTCAATTCGTTTCGTTTTGTTTCGAGTTCAGCTTTGGCCAGCGACACCCTCGCGATCAGGCCGCCGCCGGTCCGCTCATCCAATGTGAGGCGTCCGCCGTGAGCTTCCACGATCGCGCGCGCGATCGCCAAGCCCAGCCCGAATCCCTCGTTTGCGTTCGAGGACGCGCCTAAGTCTCCTCGCTCGAAAGGCTCCAGCATCGATTCCCTCCTGTCCTGAGGGATGCCCGGACCCCTGTCGACGACCTCGACAACCGCTGCTTCATCGTTTTCCAACAGCCGGACCTCGGGGCTTTCCCCGTATTTTACCGCATTGTCTAAGAGGTTAGAGAACGCGCGTTCCAAATCGTCTGGACTGCCCAGAACGTTTAAATGATCGATTCCGTCGTAGCGCGCATTGGCCCCCACATCGACGAACTGATCGACAACCGCCTGCAGCAGGCTCGCCAGATCCAGCGCCACGACGTCCTGCTGGAAACCGCCGCGCAAGTAGTCCAGGCAGCCGCGGACCATCGCTTCCATCTGGTCGAGGTCACGCAGCAGTTTCACTTTCGTGTCGCTGCTTTCGATGTATTCGGCGCGAAGACGCATTCGCGTAATCGGAGTTCGAAGGTCATGGCTAACGGACGTCAACATCCGCGTTCGCTGAGAGGCCATCTCGGCGATACGACGCTGCATGCGATTGAAGGCCCGCGTCGCCTTGCGGACTTCTTGGGGACCGGTCTCAGGTAGCTGCGCCGGGACGCTGTCGAGGCCGAAGGACTCCACAGCCTTGGCGAAGTTGGTGAGCGGACGCGTGAGCGACAGAGCGGCCCATAAGGAGAAGACGAACAGACTGATCGCGACGAAGCCGACGGTGACTATCGCGAGCCGAGGAAATCCGGGAGGCCGGGCGGGAGCGTCGAGCAGGAATTTCTGCCCGTCGTGCAACGACCCGCTAAATAGCTTGTCGCCGTCGTGGGCTACGATCTCGACTCCGGTGGGAAGGCGATCTTGGAAATAAACTGGCGGGCCCCCGTTGCGCGCGGCGACTCCTGGCCCTGAGAGCGCGACGTGAAAGCCTGGAAGGTTTGCATTAAAGGCTGCGGCGATGGTTGGCCTTTCCGCCGCGGAGGCGGCGTCCAACGCCGTCAGGGCCGCCACGACGATGGAGGCGCTCAGGTCGCGAGGGCGGTCGCGAGCGGGTTCGGATAGGAAAAAGATTGCGGTCACCGCAGCGTGGAACAGCCCGACGCATAGGAGAAGGAGAAGTCCTAGCTGCACATTGATGTTTCGGAGCGCAGACGTTTTCAATGAACGCTGACTTTCGCCGTGAACGTGTAGCCCATCGAGCGGATCGTCTGAATGAGCGTCGGGTCTCGCGGGTCATTCTCGATCTTTTGACGAAGCCGGCTGATCAGGATGTCGACGCTCCGCTCGGTCGTGGACGACGCCTTCAGCTCGTCGCGCGAGAATATTTTTCCAGGATTACGGCAGAGCGTCAGCAACAGGTCGAATTCCGCGCTGGTCAGAATCACCCTTACGCCGGTCGGGCCCAACAGGCGCCGTGTGGAAGAGTCCAGGAGGAATCCAGAAAACCTATAGGCGCTAATTTTCTGGGACGACTCAATATCCGGGGCGGTCCGCCGCAGGACGGCCCCGATGCGCGCGAGTAGTTCACGCGGAACGAAGGGCTTGACCAGATAATCGTCGGCCCCGAGTTCGATTCCAAGTATCCGGTCAGTGTCTTCGCCGCGGGCGGTCAGCATGATCAATGGGGGGCTTCCCGAGTTCCGCAAGCGCATGCAGATGGAAAATCCATCCTCATCGGGAAGGTTGATGTCGAGCACGATGAGATCGACCGGCTCGCTTGCGAGAACCTCGTCCATCTGTCTGCCGTCACGGGCAAGCATCACCTTAAACCCGTTGTCGCTGAGATATTTCGATAAGAGCGATCGAATATCCTCGTCGTCCTCTACAATGAGGATCCATCGCCTATCGGCGGCGCTTGATGCGGTTTCGGTCAAGGTCGGGAGTTTCATTTACTCGCGGCTCCGAGCGAGCGGCGAGTTCCGAACCTAGGTTTCCGCACAGCTGTGTCGAGATTTTGGCGCGTTTGTTTCATTTTGTCGCGTGCAAGGCGGCCGATTACAGCCTCCAATCGAACGCCATCCCGCCACCTCACGCCCGGAGGCGGTCTGAATTCGATCGAACGCTGGCGTCGCTCAAGGAGCCGGTTTCAAAAATAACTTCAGGATAGAACCGTAGCATAAAATCTCGGTAATGATGAATTACATATAAGATAACGCCTCTCGGCAAAGCATCTCGCCATTCAGTGCTGCTTCCACAGCGATAGTGCGACGAGAGATCTGTCACGCCCTGTTGCCTGCCGGTCATCGCAGCAAACGAATACCTATCAGGATCGGGCATTGATGCATTTCTTAAGGCCTCCGTTCGAGACATTTCGCGAAAGAAGTTTGCTGCGTTTGCGGTTATGTCCTCCATGCGTAACGTAATGATTCGTGAGTCGTCGTATTTCCACGCGCTTATGTCGTACAAAGGACCGTTCGTCTCCGGCTGAAAGTGACTCGATTCCAGAAATGACAAGGTCAAGGCCATGCCGACGTCCTTGTCGACTTCACTTAAAACATTCCTCTGACGAGCCAGGAGGTCCCATCCATCAATCGGATGTGTTCGGAGGTGGGAGTAGTATGCGGAGACGACGACGCTCATTGGATTTCTTATAACATGCATGCATTGCATGTTCGCAGATATATGGTTGTTTATGCCAGAGTAGTCAGCATTCAGCGCGACAATGACGTCATTGCCGGAGTTGAGCGCCATTTCCATAGTATATCCTGACTCTGGGCATTGACGTCCCCACGGGATCGCGATGTATTTCAAATTATTCTCGCGGCAAATATCTGCAACTATCGATGTTAGCCAAGTCGATGCGCACTTGTGGTGCGTAAATAATACAAGTTTTTTGCGTTTGTTTAGCAAACAGCGGATATTATTGCCGATATGAAAAGCGTTTATCACTTTAGTCTCTGATGCCTAGCAGAACAGCTTTAGTGCTCACGGCTTAGCCGGGCAGGTGGACGCCCGAATGTTCCGCACAGGAGTGTCGAGATTCCGGCTGGCCAGTTTCATTTTGTTTCAGACAGCCGGGCGTATCTGTATTTCGTAAGAAAAATCACGGGTTTAATTTTGGCCCCGACTTGCCGAGATGGAGTTCGACCGCCGCCAGCCGGCCGCTGAAGTCTCGCGGATGGCGCTTGGGAAGCCATTTGCCTGCAGAAAAGCGTTGGCTCACGACAGCCGCCGATCTTCTTCGATCGCCTGCGCGATTGAGGCAGAGGATTTCCCTTGATAATCGTCAGGTGAGCGACCTTAGCCCACTCGCTGGACTAGATTGCTTGCGGACGGTGAAAGCGCCGATCGAGCGGCCGCATTGGAGGAAGCTCTCGGGTAGCAAGGTGTCTTGCATGTAAGCACATAAAGAAATCTTTATATCTTTATTGCCTTTGTTGGCCGCCCCTGCTATAGGCTGGCTCCGAGCCAGCTGGGCTGGACCAGCGGCGGGAATTCGGTTGAGCCGTTCGCTTGGCGTGTCATTCCATGCAGGCCGCAGGCCTGTCCGGGAATCCAGCGCCGACGTAGAAATGCTGGCGTTGTTGTGGATTGCCGATCGCTTCGCTCGCCGAGGGGTCGCCAAAGGAAGGCTTTGCTCGGATTCGCCATCGCTTCGCCCAGGCGAAGCGTCGGGAATGACCGCCGCGACCGAGCGCGCACGAGAAACAGAAGGATTTCGCATGACCGCACATCACTTTAACGATTTCGCCGTCACCGACCTTTCGCTGGCCGAATGGGGCCGCAAGGAGATCGCCATCGCCGAGACGGAAATGCCGGGCCTGATGGCGACCCGCGCCGAATATGGCCCGTCGCAGCCGCTCAAAGGCGCGCGCGTCGCGGGTTCGCTGCATATGACCATCCAGACGGCCGTGCTGATCGAGACGCTGAAAGCGCTCGGCGCCGACGTGCGCTGGGCCTCCTGCAACATTTATTCGACGCAGGATCACGCCGCCGCCGCCATCGCCGCGACCGGCACCCCGGTCTTCGCCAAAAAGGGCGAGAGCCTCGAAGATTATTGGGACTACACCCACAAGATCTTCGAATGGAGCGACGGCGGCTGCCCGAACATGATCCTCGACGACGGCGGCGACGCGACGCTGCTCATTCATCTCGGGCTGCGCGCCGAGCAGGGCGACGTCGCCTTCCTCGAAACCGCCTCCAATGAAGAAGAAGAAGTGCTCTACGCCTCGATCAAGAAGCGCCTGAAGGCCAATCCGGGCTTCTACAAGCGCAACGCCGAGGCGATCAAAGGCGTCACCGAAGAGACGACCACCGGCGTGCATCGCCTCTACGTCATGCACAAGGAGGGCAAGCTGCTCTGGCCGGCGATCAACGTCAATGACTCGGTGACGAAGTCCAAGTTCGACAATCTCTATGGCTGCCGCGAGTCGCTCGTCGATGGCGTGCGCCGCGCCACCGACGTGATGATGGCCGGCAAGGTCGCCGTCATCGCCGGCTATGGCGACGTGGGCAAAGGCTCGGCCGCTTCGCTGCGGAACGCCGGTTGCCGCGTGCTCGTCACCGAAATCGACCCGATCTGCGCCCTGCAGGCGGCGATGGAAGGTTATGAAGTCACGACGATGGAAGACGCCGCACCGCGCGGCGACATCTTCTGCACGGCGACCGGCAATGTCGACGTGATCACCATCGACCATATGCGCGTCATGAAGGACCGCGCCATCGTCTGCAACATCGGCCATTTCGACTCGGAGATTCAGGTCGCCGGCCTGAAGAACCTGAAGTGGCACAATGTGAAGCCGCAGGTCGACGAGATCGAGTTCGCGGACGGCAAGCGCATCCTGCTGCTCGCGGAAGGGCGCCTGGTGAATCTCGGCTGCGCGACGGGCCATCCCTCCTTCGTGATGTCGGCGTCCTTCACCAACCAGACGTTGGCGCAGATCGAATTGTGGACCAAGCAGGGCCAGTATCCGGTCGGCGTCTACACGCTGCCCAAGCACCTCGACGAGAAGGTCGCCTCGCTGCATCTCGACAAGATCGGCGTCAAGCTGACGCAGATGACCGACGAGCAGGCCAAATATCTCAACCTGCCGAAGAGCGGCCCGTTCAAGCCGGACCATTACCGCTACTGACGCGGTTCAGCTTTTCGCCGATTTGCGGCCTCGCTCCTGCCGGGAGCGAGGCCGTCTTTTGAGAGGCCCTTCGAACAGGCAATCGGTCGAAGGCTGGCGTTTGCGCATCCTTGCCCCCCTCGCGAAGCGGGGTCGGACGGGTAAAAATTTGCTCAAGGGCGTGATGAAGCCCCACCCGGCGGTCCGCAGCCAAGTTTACGCAGGCTGCGTAAACTTGCCTGCGCCCGCCGACCTCCCCGCAAGGAGGAGGTATTCCGCGCCAAACGCTGGGGAGCGAAGTTCGCCCGAACGCCCTGACATTCGCTCTCATTCGCTCTTCAAAGATTCCGTTTTGGGCAATTGCGCTTTAGATTGGGGTTGATTCGTGTGCGGCGCGACAGGCGACGGACGGAGCCCTCCGTCTTCCTGTGGTCGGAGCCCATCCGCGTCCTGCGCTCGGCAGGCTGCGTCCGCGTTCTGCAAGAACCGTTTTTGGCGTTGTTGTGATGAGCACCCGCAATTGACCGTGGAGACCGGCTTTCATGACGCGCCAATTCGATCGCTTGCAAGCGGAGTCGTCCTCGCAATGACGAGACGGCGGCGCGCGATCAACCACTCTGGCGCTCCTCCCTTTGCCGGCGCTTCCTTCGGGTCTTTGCTTTTATGGCTCGAGGCGACGCCGGCGCGCGCGGCAGGCTTCCTCGAGGATCTGGCGATCGATCCGCAGATCGTCAGCTTCGCCTTTAGCGGCGGACTGGCGATTTTCGCCGCGGCCATCGTCACGACGCATGTGCGCGAACGCGCCGCCTGGCGTCGCCGCGAGGCCGCCTTGAGACTCGAATTCGACGACGCTCGCGCCCAACTGGGGCGCGCGAAAACCTTTCTCGCATCCGAGCCGCAGATCTTCGTCGCCTGGACGGCGCCCGACGCCGAGCCCGATATCCATTCTTCGTCTCTGATCATGACCGGGTCTGTCGCCGCGCCGCGCCGCCTGTTGAGCTTTGGCGCCTGGCTTGCGCCCAAGGACGCTCAGGCGCTCGAAAGCGCCGTCGACCGTCTGCGCAAGAGCGGCGAAAGCTTCCGCTTGGCGCTTGCCGGCGTCGCCGGTCGGCATTTTGACGCCGACGGCCGAGCGGTCGGCGGCAGCGTCGTGTTGCGTATCCGTGAAGTCTCCGGCGACCGGTTGGAGCTCATTGGCCTTCGTGAGCGCTACGCGGCGGCGCAATCTGAACTCTCCGGTCTGCGCGCGATGCTCCAGGCGCTGCCAGCGCCATTTTGGATACGCGACGACGCAGGCGAACTCGTCTTCGTCAACGACGCTTATGCGCAGGCGGTCGAAGCGAAGAACCCCGAGGACGCCCTCGCCCGCAAACTGGAGTTGCTCGACCAATCGGCGCGTAGCGCCGCCGAGGAAGCGCGCGCCAAGAGCAGCGTCTGGCGTGAGCGCGTCAACGCCGTCGTCGCGGGCGCGCGCCATCGGCTCGACGTCACGCAGGCCTCCGCCGCGGGCGCCGCCGCCGCCATCGCGATCGATCGTCATGAGGTCGAGACGGTGCGCGCCGATCTTGAACAGCAGATGCAATCACATGTGCGCACGCTCGATCAGCTGCCGACGGCGGTCGCGAGCTTCGATCGGGCGCGGCGCCTGATGTACAGCAACGATGCTTACGCCAAGCTGTGGCAGCTTGACCCGAGGTTCCTCGAACAACGGCCGACCGACGGACAGATTCTCGACCGTCTGCGCGCCGAGCAGCGCGTGCCCGTCGAATCGGATTACAGGGCGTGGAAGGAGCGGCTGTTCGAAGCCTATCGCTCGCCTGAGCCCATACGTCACACGTGGCATTTGCCGGATGGCCGCATCATCGACGTCGTCGCGCATCCCAATCCCAAAGGCGGCGTCACCTATCTTTATGACGACGCCACCAAGGCTTACGATCTCCAGACGCGCTTCAACGCGCTTGCCCGCATGCAGAGCGAAACGCTCGAGACGCTGCACGAGGGCGTGGCGGTTTTCGGTTCCGACGGGCGTTTGAAGTTCAGCAATCCCGCCTTCGCCCATCTGTGGCGGCTCGATCCCGAGGAGCTCAAGCAACGGCCGCGCTTCGACGCGCTCGCGGTGAAATGCCGCGCGCTGCATGCCACAGAGGAGACATGGGCGGCGTTGCAGGGCTTCGTCACCGGCCTCAATGAAATGCGCGAAGGCTTCACGCGACGCATCGAGCGCAGCGACGGCGTCGTCTTGGACTGTACGGCGCAATCACTGCTCGACGGCGCGGCGCTCCTCACCTTCGTCGACGTTTCCGCCGACGTGAATGTCGAGCGCGCATTGACGGACCGCAACAAGGCGCTGCTCGCCGCCGAAAAATTGCGCAATGACTTCATCCATCACGTCAGTTATGAGCTGCGCTCGCCGCTCAACAACATCAACGGCTTCGTCCATCTCCTTGGAGAGGACTCGACCGGCCCGCTCAATCCGCGCCAGCGCGAATATCTTGGCTATGTCAACAAATCCTCCGCGGCGCTGCTCGCCATCGTCGACGATATTCTCGATCTGGCGACCATCGACGAAGACGCGCTGGAGCTTGAAATTTCCGAGGTCGACGTCGAGGCGACGATGCGCGCGGCGATCGAAGGCGTGCAGGATCGGCTCGCCGAAAATTCGATCGACGTGCAGATCGTCGCGATGGACGATGTCGGAACGTTTCGCGGCGACGCCAAACGCGTGCGCCAGATCCTGTTCAACCTTCTTTCGAACGCCATCGGATTTTCGCGTCCGGGGCAGACGGTGACGCTTGCCGTGTTGCGGCGCGAGACCGAAATCGTCTTCAAAGTCACCGATCGCGGTCGCGGCATTTCGCCGGAAATTCTCGAACGCATCTTCGATCGCTTTGAGTCGCACACCGCCGGTTCCCGCCACCGCGGCGTCGGGCTCGGCCTTTCCATCGTGCGCGCCTTGATGGAGCTTCATGGCGGCAGGGTCTTGATTGATTCCGCCCCTGGCGAAGGCACGACCGTAACTTGCATCTTTCCGGCGCATGCCGTGCATGAAGAGGCACGTCTTCTCGCGGCGAGCGCTGGAGGCGCCGAATGAGCGAAGAGGCAGCGCCGAAAGCGGTCTGGCGCCTTGATGTCGCCAGCGAAGCCGAGACGATCGAACTGGCGCAAGAGCTGTCGACGCTCGTACGCATCGGCGACGCCGTGATGCTTTCCGGCGATTTCGGCGCGGGCAAGACCACATTCGCGCGCGCGATGATTCGCACTTTGGTCGAAGACCCGCGGCTTGAGGCGCCAAGCCCGACCTTCACGCTGATGCAAGTCTACGAGGGCGCAGGCAATCGCGTCGTTCACGCCGACTTCTATCGGCTGGAGAACACTCGGGAGCTTGAGGGATTAGGCTGGGAGGAGGCGACCGACGACGCGATCGTGCTCGTCGAATGGGCCGAACGTGCGCGCGAAGCGCTCTCGCCCGATCGTCTCGAAGTGCGTCTGAGTTTCGTCGATGGCGACAACCGCGAGGCGCGTCGGCTCACCATTTCCGGCTATGGCGGCTTCGTGGCGCGCCTTGCGTCCTTTAAGGCGCTGCGCGAACTTCTGCGAAAGGCGGGTTGGGCGGGCGCCGAGCGTCGTTTTCTGCAGGGCGACGCTTCGACGCGCGCCTATGAGCGGCTCGAAAAGCAAAATGGACAGCGCGCGATTCTGATGATCTCGCCGGCGCGGCCCGACGGACCGCCGATCCGTTTCGGCAAATCCTACAGCGCGATCGCGCGCCTCGCCGAAAATGTCGTTCCTTTCGTCGCGATGTCGCAGGGGCTGCGCGGCCTGGGGCTCTCGGCTCCGGAAGTCTACGCCAAGGATATCGACGCCGGCTTGCTGATCATCGAGGACCTTGGCGGCGAGGGCGTCGTCGACGGGAGCGGCCCGATCGTCGAGCGCTATCTCGAAGCGGCGGGCGCGCTCGCCTATCTTCACGCGCAGCGCCTGCCGGTTAAGATCGCGGTCGAAGGCGGCGGCGAATACCAAATCCCGCCCTATGACCTCGACGCCTTGCTGATCGAAGTGGAATTGCTCGTCGACTGGTATCTCACGCGCCAGAAGGCGTCGGTCTCGTCCGGCGCCAAGGCCATCTTTCTCAACCTTTGGCGCCAGGCGCTTGTCGATGTCGCGAGCGCCGCGCCGACATGGACGCCGACATGGACTCTGAGAGACTATCACTCTCCCAATCTTTTGTGGCTCGCGCAGCGGAATGGGCTGGCGCGGATTGGCATCCTCGATTTCCAGGACTGCGTGCTCGGCCACCCCGCCTATGACGTCGCTTCGCTCGGGCAGGACGCCCGCGTCGACGTGCCCGACGATTTGGAGTTGAAGCTCCTCGCCCATTACGCCAAACTGCGGCGCGACGCCGACGCCGCATTCGACATGGCCGCTTTCGCCAAAGCTTATGCGATCCTGGCGGCGCAGCGCGCGACAAAGATCCTGGGGATTTTCGCGCGGCTGGATCAGCGCGACGGCAAGCCGCAATATCTCGCGCATCTGCCGCGCGTCGAATCCTATCTCAGAAAGAGCCTCCGCCATCCGGCGCTGGCCGATGTCAGGGCGTGGTATGAAGCCAACATCCCCGGCCTGTTTCGCGACTCCTGAGAGGGCTCTCGCGCCCGCCCCAAGCGTCGCCATGGTGTTCGCCGCCGGCCTTGGCGCGCGCATGCGGCCGATCACCGAGAAGACGCCGAAGCCGCTCGTTTCCGTCGCCGGCCGCACGCTGCTCGACCGCGCGCTCGATGAATTCGAAAACGCCGGCGTCGAACTGGCCGTCGTCAACGTCCATCATCTCGCCGATCAAATCGAGTCGCACCTCGCGACGCGCGCCCGTCCGCGCATCGTGATTTCTGATGAGCGCGCGCTGCTGCTGGATCAAGGCGGCGGGATCAAGAAAGCGCTTCCCCTGATCGGCGACGATCCTTTTTTTGTCTGCAACACCGACGCGTTCTGGATCGACGCGGCGCGCTCGAATGTCCGAGCGCTTGCGGAAGCCTTTGACCCCGACATGATGGACGCGGCGCTGCTGCTCGCGCCGACATCGGGAAGCGTCGGAGTCGACTGGGGCGGCGATTTCGATCTGGACGCTGAAGGGCGCATTATTCGCCGCGATGGCCAGAAACCTTTTGTGTATACCGGCGTGGGCGTCATGAAGCCGCAGCTCTTCGCCGGCGTCGCGGATGATGTCTTCAAGCTCGCGCCCTTCTTCTTCGAGGCCGCGCGCAAGGGGCGGCTCTATGGCGTCGTCTCCAGCGGTCTTTGGCTTCACGTCGGCACGGTCGCGGCAATCGCGGACGCGGAGCGTGCGATCGCCGCGCGCCGGAGCTGAATATAATGCTCCCTTGCCGGCGCAATCTTTTCACCATCGCGCCTGGCGCGCCATTTCTGAAGACGTTTGTTTCGGCCCTGCTCGACGGCGAGATTGTTCCCGCCCTCTCGCGCGACACGCCGCCGCTGACGATGGCGCGCGCCACGATCTATGTGCCGACCCAGCGCGCGGCGCGGGCGCTCGCGGCCGAATTCGCGCAGGCGCTGGATCGGCGCGCGACGCTGCTGCCGCGCATTCTGCCGCTCGGCGCTCTGGAGGAGCGCGAGAACGCCGCTCTGTTTGCCGGAGACTTTGACGTCGAGACGGATGCGTCCCTCGCCGCGCCGATCGAAGAACTGGAACGACGCCTTCTGTTGTCGCAGCTCATTCTGCAATGGGCGGAAGCGATTGGGCGCGCGCTCATCTCGGTCGATACAAGCGGCGCGCCCAATCTGCATGAGAGCGAACCGCTTCTCGTCGCATCGACGCCGTCGGCCGCCTATGCGCTGGCCGCCGAACTCGGGGCGCTCATCGACGAATTGCACATCGAAGACGTTTCGGTCGACAGGTTCGATACTTTGAGCGACGACGCCTACAGCGATTTCTGGGCGATCACGACGAAATTTCTGCAGATCGCCTTGCGCGAATGGCCGCGAATTCTCGCGGACCGGGAACGGATCGACGCTAGCGCCTATCAGAAACGCCTCGTCGAAGCGCAGATCGCCGAGCTTGCCCGCACGCCGCCGACCGCGCCTGTGATCGCGCTCGGCTCCACCGGCGCGCAGCCGACGACCACGCGGCTGCTCGCCGCCATCGCCGGGCTCGAAAATGGCGCCGTGGTCCTGCCGGGCCTCGATCAGATCATGAGCGCGGACGTCTGGGCGAGCGTGGGTTGGACGAATCAAAGCCGAGAGCCGACCTTTACCCATCCGCAGATGATGTTGAAACGCTTACTCGCCGCGATGGGCGCGGCGCGCGACGAGCCGCGGGAACTCGCGCGCTTGACCCCGGCGCTCGCAGCACGCCGCGCCTTTGTCTCGCAAGCGATGGCGCCTGCTGACGCGACGTCAGCATGGCGCGATTATCAGGCTGCGCAGAGCGGCGGCTTCGCGCAGGCGCTCGACGGCGTCATTGCGTTGGAAGCGCCGGACGAGCGGCTCGAAGCTTTGACGCTTGCGCTTTTCATGCGCGAGGCGCTGGAGACGCCCGGCCGCACCGCGGCGCTCGTTACGCCGGATCGGCTCGTCGCGCGGCGCGTCGCCGCCGAATTGCGACGCTTCGACATTGAGATCGACGATTCGGGCGGCATGCCGCTCGCAAGAACATCCATCGGCACGCTGGCGAGGCTCGTCGCAACGATCGGATCGGATCGCGCGGGCGCCGTGAACGTCGCCGCGCTGCTCGCCCATCCGCTGACTGCGCTCGGACTTTCGCGCGCACGCGTCGCATCGCTCGCGCCGCTTATCGAGATCGGCGTGCTGCGCACATTCGCGCAGCCTGACGGCGGCTGGGCGGCGCGGGTGCCGACGGCGCGCGAATTGGCGCGCGCGCCGCATGCGCATCCGGCGGCGCGCCGCATCAGCGACGATGACTGGGGCGCGATCGAAGACGCGCTCACGCGTATTGACGTCGCTTTCTCGCCCTTCGCCGCGCTGACGCCAAGGGCGTCGTTGTCGGACCGCGCGCGCGCGCATAGCCGCGCGCTTGAAGCCGTAATCGCCGGCGCAGACGAAGCTGATGATGAAGGCGCGTCTATGCTGTTCGAACTTCTCGACCGGCTCGCGCACGCTGAGGCGCCGGCAGGCTTTGACGCACAAAACTACGCGGCGCTTTTCGACCGGGTCGCCGCCGAGACGATGCTGCGCGGCCCAAGACGCGCCCATCCGCGCTTGAAGATCCTCGGTCCTTTGGAAGCGCGGCTCATCGAGGCCGACCTCATCTTGCTTGCCGGACTGGACGAAGGCGTATGGCCGCCGCAGACGGACACCGGCGCTTTTCTCAATCGCTCGATGCGCGCCCAACTCGGCCTGATGGCGCCGGAGCGACGCATCGGCCAAAGCGCGCATGACTTCATCATGGCTTTGGGCGCAGAGCGCGTCGTGCTGAGCCGCGCGATCAAGCGTAATGGCGCGCCGACCGTTCCTTCCCGCTTCATCGCGCGTCTCTCGGCGCTTGCCGGCGGCGCGTTCGACGACTGCAGGAAACGCGGTGACGCGATGCTCGCGATCGCCGCTGCGCTCGATCGTCCAGAAACAACGATTGCGATCGAACGTCCGCAGCCGCGCCCACCGGCGGCGCTGCGCCCGCAACGCTTGAGCGTCACCCGCGTCGAGCGCCTGCGGCGCGACCCTTACGCGATCTTTGCCGAATATATTCTCAAACTGACGCCGCTGCCGCCGATCGGCGCGGAGGCCGGCGCGCGAGAAATCGGCGTCGCGATACATGAAGCGCTTGCGGCATTCGTCGCGCGCCATCCGCGCGGCGCGCTTCCCTCTGGCGCCCGCGACGTTCTCCGCGATCTCACGCGCGTGAAACTCGACGGCTTCATGGCCGATCCCGCTTTCGTGAGTTTCCAATGGCCGCGCATCGAAGCGGGGCTCGATCATGCGTTCAGCTTCGAACAGGAGCGGCGCGCCTTGGACTGCGACATCCATGTCGAAACGCGCGGCGAGATCGTTCTTACGCTCACCGACGCAACGAATTTTCGCCTGACCGCGATCGCCGACCGGATAGAGGTGGATCGCGAGGGCCAAGCCTATGTCTTCGATTACAAGACGGGCGCGCCGCCGTCCAAAAAGCAGGTCAAGGCCGGCTGGTCGCCGCAGCTGACGTTGGAGGCGGCGATGATCGAGGCCGGCGCTTTCGAAAAAATCGGCCCGCGGTCAGTTGCCGGCGCCGCCTATATCGGCTTGCGAAGGGGCGGCGAGACTCACTGGCTCAAATGGACGGACGCGCGCTTCGCCGACGTCGTTACCGCGCATCGCGCGCAGCTCGAAGAGCTGCTGTCGCAGTTTTCCAGTGAATCGACGCCCTACGCGTCGCGGCCGCATCCGGCTTTTATGAGCGATATCGGCGACTACGACCATCTGGCGCGCGTCAAGGAATGGATGCGCGGCGGGGGAGAGACGGCATGAGCGAGCGTCCCGTCGGCGCGCTGACGATCCGGCGTCAGCAAACGGCGTCAGATCCGTTCACATCCGCCTGGGTGTCGGCGCACGCCGGCTCCGGGAAAACGCATGTGCTTGCGCAGCGCGTTTTGCGGCTGCTGCTTGCCGGCGCGCGGCCGTCGCAGATTCTCTGCCTCACTTATACGAAGGCGGCCGCCGCCAATATGGGCTCGCGCGTGTTCGAGGCGCTCGCGCGCTGGGCGACGCTCGACGATTCGGCGCTGGCCAATGAAATCGCTCGGATGGGCGCGACCGTCGAATCGCGCATCGATCTTGACTTCGCCCGGCGGCTTTTTGCGCGCGCCGTCGAGACGCCCGGCGGCCTCAAGATCCAGACGATCCACGCCTTCTGCGAGAAGCTGCTGCATATCTTTCCCTTCGAAGCCAATGTTCCGGCATCCTTCCGCGTCGTCGACGATCTGGAGCGGGCCGAGCTGATGGACGCGGCGCGCCGGCGCGCGCTCGAGGCCGCCACGCGAGACAAAGGATCGCTGCGAAAAGCGCTGGAGCTTGTCGCCCGCGAGACTTCGGCCGGGGGATTTGACGCGCTCTGCGAAGAATTGCTGCATCACCGTCAAAAAATCGCGCGGATGCGCGAGCAGGACGATTACGAGGCGCGCGTCTTTGCCGCGCTTGGTTTGACGACAGATGAAACGCTGGCGCGAATCGAAGCGGCGATCATCGAGGACGGCGAGCCGCCATCCGCTTGGCCGGCGCTCGCCAAAATGCTGCGCGGCGGTTCGACCAACGACTGCAAACTCGCCGATTCGCTCGACTCTGCTTTTGTGCTTGCCCAGCATCCAGACTGTATCGAAAGCTATCTCGCCGCCTTTTTCACTAAGGACGGCGATCCGCGCGGCCTGGGAAAAACGAAAATCATCACCGGCCCGCTCGCCAAGCGCGAACCTCAGCTCCTTGCGCGCATGGAGGCCGAGCGCGACAGGCTCATTGCGGTCGTCGAAAAGCGCAAGGCCGCGGCCGCGGCTGAACGCTCGCTGGCGCTGCATGTTCTCGGCGACGCTATTCTTGGCGAATATGAGCATGCCAAGAGACGTCGGGGACTACTCGACTATGACGATTTGATCGAGGGCGCGCGCCGCCTGCTTCATCGTTCGAGCCCATCCTGGGTGCTCTATAAGCTCGACGCGCAGATTGACCACATCCTGCTCGATGAGGCGCAGGATACGAGTTCGGCGCAGTGGGACATATTGGCGGCGATCGCTGACGAATTTTGCGCAGGCGCCGGCGCGCGCGACGCCAGGGGCGGTCCGCCGCGCAGTTTTTTTGCGGTCGGCGACGAGAAGCAATCGATCTTTTCCTTTCAAGGCGCGGCGCCCGAAAGATTCGACGAGATGCGGCGCGAGTTTGGCCGAAGATTCGAATGCGTCGAACGCCGCTTCGAATTGGTGACGCTCACGCAATCTTTCCGCTCTTCGCCCGGCGTCTTGCAAGCGGTCGACGATATTTTCGCGATCGACGAAAATCGCCTTGGCCTGTGCTGCGATCCGCAGGAGCCGGCGCCAAGGCACGAGGCGTGGAAATCCGATGTCGCGGCGCTCATCGAAATCTGGCAGCCGATCGGCGCGGAAAAGGCGCAGGACCCGAGCGATTGGCGCCTGCCGCTCGACTATGTCGACGCGAGCGACCCCAATGAACGTCTCGCGGAAAGACTGGCGCGCAAGGTCAGGGCGCTGCTCGCGCCTCAGAATGGCGAATGCGTCGAAGACGGCGGCGCGCTGCGTCCTGTCGAGGCCGGCGACATATTGATTCTCGTGCGCAAGCGTGGTCCGCTCTTCGAGGCGATCATTCGCGCTTTGAAAAATGAACACGTCCCCGTGGCCGGCGCCGACCGGCTCAATCTCGCCGACCACATCGCCGTCCACGATCTCATCGCGCTTGGACGCGCCGCGCTGTTGCCGCAAGACGATCTGACGCTGGCGAGCGTCCTGAAGTCGCCGTTCTTCGGCTTCGACGACGACGATCTCATCGCGCTCGCGCCAGGCCGTCGCGCGTCACTGATCGAAGCGCTTGAGCAGTCCGAAGGCGCGCGGTGCCGGGAGGCCGCAGCGCGGCTGCGACGCTTGCAACGCGATGCTGCGGCTCTGGCGCCGTTCGATTTTTACAGCAGCGTTCTCGGCCTTAACGGCGGACGCGCGCAGCTCATGGCGAGACTGGGCGGGGAAGCCGAGGACGCGATCGACGAATTCTTAAAGCTCGCCGCGAGTTTCGAGCGCGAACAGCCGCCGTCGCTGACGGCCTTTCTGGCGATGGCCGAGTCGCTCGATCTTTCGATCAAGCGCGATATGGAATCGGCCGGCGGGGCCGTGCGGGTGATGACCGCTCATGCGGCGAAGGGTCTGGAGGCGAAGATCGTTTTTCTGCCCGACACCTGCGGCGCGCCCGCCGGCAAGCACGATCCGAAGCTTTACGCGCTCGGCGAGGCTGACGAAGCGGCTCTCCTCTGGTCGATCGGCAAGGACAGCGACCCGGTCGCGCTCCAGCAGGCGCGCGAGGCGCATCGGCGCGGCGAGCGCGAGGAAAGCCAGCGCCTGCTCTATGTCGCGCTGACCCGCGCCGAGGAGCGGCTGTATATTTGCGGCGCTCATGGCGTCAACGGTCGCGCCGACGGCTGCTGGTACGACGCCATATGCGACGCGCTCGAATCGAGCTGCGAGACTTTGCCCGATCCGCTCGATGCGACAGCGACGATTCTGCGCCGCGGCGCGATTCCGCCGCGCTTCGATCTTTCGAGAAGAGCGCCGCCTGCCGCCGCCGTGGACGTTCCGGCCTTCGCCAAGACCAAGGCGCGCCCTGAAGTTACGTCGCCGCCGCCGCTGCGTCCCTCGAGCGCGCTCGCTGGCGCGGATCTGATCGCCAATGGCGCGGACGGCGTGGCTGCGCGCCGAGACGAAGCGGACCGTCTGCTGAACGGCCGTCTGGTCCATGCGCTGTTGCAGCATCTGCCGGCCTGCGCGCCAGACCATCGTCAACGCGCCGCGCGGCGCTTTCTTGCGGCGCGCGGCGGCTTTTTGGACGAAGACAGGCGAGAGGCGCTGGCGCAGTCGGCGCTTGCGATCCTCGCCGACCCGCGTCTCGCGCCGCTCTTTGGCCCAGACTCGACTCCTGAGGTCGACATCGTCGCGACGCTCGAGAACGGCGCCGTCGTCTCCGGCCGCATTGACCGGCTTGCCGAAACCGCGACCGAAGCGCTCATCGCCGAATTCAAGACAGGACGGCCGCGCGCCAAGCTTGAAGACGCGCATGTGCGCCAGCTCGCGCTCTATCGCGCCGCGATCGCGCCGCTCTTCCCCGGCAAGCGGCTGCGCTGCTTTCTGATTTATACGCAGAACGCCAGCGTGCTCGAAGCCGATGAATCGGCGCTTGCGCACGCGCTTCAACGCGCGCTGGCGTAGATCCGGCGGCGCTGAGGCTAAGCCGGCTGATCGGGTCCGACGCGGCGGCGCCAGAATTCCAGCAACAACGGGCTGAGCGCCATGACAATGGGGCCAAGGACGATGCCCGACGCGCCGAACAATTGAAGGCCGCCGAGCATGGCGATGAACGCGGGCACGGTATGTAGCCGCATGCTGTCGCCGATGAGCAGCGGTCGAACCAGATTGTCGATGCTGGCGATCACCACGCCGCCCCATAGAGCGAGAATTATGGCCTCGACCCAACGGTCCTCGATCAAGAGGTAAATCGTCGCCGGGATCCAGATGACGAAAGAGCCGAGCACCGGCACGATCGAGAGAAGCCCCATGATCAACCCCCACAGCACCGGCGAATTGAAATCCAGCGCCCAGAACATGAATCCGCCAAGCAGGCCTTGCAGCGCCGCTACCGCCAGCGTGCCAAAGAGGATCGCATGGATCGTATCGCGCACGCGCACGATGATCTTGCCGGTTTCGAGATTGGAGAAGGGCGACAGTTGCGCGAGCGTCTGCAGCGCCACGGCCCGGTCGCGCAGGAAAAAGAAGAGGAGGTAGAAGGCGAGAAGTGTGGTGATGATCTGACCGGTAGACGCGCGCAGAAAGTTCGCGGCGATATTGGTGACAAAGGCGCCCAGCTGCGAGAACGTCGCTTGCAGATCGAACCTGCGCGCAATCCAGCTTTGGAAGCGGCCGAGCCACGGATGCGCGTCGAGCATCGTTTGCCAGTCGCCTTGCTGCACCGTTTTCTGAACGTAGTCGACGCCTCCGGCGGCCTCGCTGACCAGCCGTTCGATCACAAGCAGCAGCGGTCCAACGACGACGAGGCCGACGATCAGCATGGAGACGCCGGCCGCGACGGAGGGCGGCAAGAAGCGCTCCAGCAGGCGATGCGGCCCAATGAACACAACCGCGAGCACAAGCGCCCAGGTGAGCGCCGGCAGAAAGGGCGCAGAAATCAGAATCGCGGCGGAAATAAACGCAAGCGTGACGGCCAGCCTGGCGAGAACAAAAATGTCTATTGAAAGGTTCTGATCCTGTTCGACGAGCGCCGCCGCTTCAAGCTCCTCGTTCATGTCCGCCTCTGTCGCTGCTCAGCCTATAGACAGGGCGCGACGCGGGCTTGGCAAGGAGGCGGGGAGTGCGAGCGCGCTTAAATCACGCTGCGGGCGGCGGCCACGCGCCAATACAATCGTGAATTCGCGCGGCCGTTTTCGCGCCCTAAAAAAACGGGCGGCTTCGAGAAGCCGCCCGATGAAATGTTCTATTCTCCGCCGTTCGCCGCGGCGGATTCGCGTTCGGCCTTTTCCTTGGCCTCGAGGTCTTCGCCAGTCTCCTGATCGACGACTCGCATCGAGAGGCGGACCTTGCCGCGGTCATCGAAGCCGAGGAGTTTGACCTTCACGCGGTCGCCTTCCTTCACGACGTCGGTCGTCTTGTTCACACGCTGCTTGGAGAGCTGCGAGATGTGAACGAGCCCGTCCTTGGCGCCGAAGAAGTTGACGAAAGCGCCAAAATCCGCGGTCTTCACCACCGTGCCCTCGTAGATCATGCCGACCTCGGGATCAGAGGCGATGGACTTGATCCAGTTGATCGCCGCCTTGATCGAATTGCCGTCCGAGGAGGCGACCTTCACCGTGCCGTCGTCCTCGATGTTGATCTTGGCGCCGGTCTTCTCGACGATCTCGCGGATGACCTTGCCGCCCGAGCCGATCACGTCGCGGATCTTGTCGGTGGGGATCTTCATCGTCTCGATGCGCGGCGCGAATTCGCCGAGCTCGGCGCGCGAAGCCGTGATCGCCTTCGCCATTTCGCCGAGAATGTGCAGGCGGCCGTCCTTCGCCTGAGCGAGCGCGACCTTCATGATTTCCTCGGTGATGCCGGCGATCTTGATGTCCATCTGTAGCGACGTCACGCCATTGGACGTGCCCGCAACCTTGAAGTCCATGTCGCCGAGATGATCCTCGTCGCCCAGAATATCCGAGAGCACGGCGAAACGTTCGCCTTCGAGGATGAGGCCCATGGCGATGCCGGCCGTCGGCGCCTTGATCGGCACGCCGGCGTCCATCAGCGCCAAGGACGTGCCGCAGACCGTCGCCATCGAGGACGAGCCATTCGACTCGGTGATCTCGGAGACGACGCGCAGCGTGTAGGGGAACTCGGCCGCGGCCGGCAGCATCGGCCTGAGCGCGCGCCACGCGAGCTTGCCATGGCCGATTTCGCGACGGCCGGGCGAACCCATGCGGCCGGTCTCGCCGACGCTGTAGGGCGGGAAATTGTAATGAAGCAGGAAGCGCTCCTTGTAGGTGCCCTCGAGCGAATCGACATATTGCTCGTCTTCGCCCGTTCCGAGAGTGGCCACGACCAGGGCCTGAGTCTCGCCGCGGGTGAAGAGCGCCGAGCCATGTGCGCGCGGCAGCACGCCGACTTCGGAAACGATCGGGCGCACGGTCTTCACGTCACGGCCGTCGATGCGCACGCCGGTGTCGAGAACGTTCCAGCGCACGACCTTGGCCTGCAACGCTTTGAAGGCTTCGCCGACGTGCTCCTTGGTGAATTTCGCTTCGCCGCCTTCCGGAAAGAGCGCGGCCACGACCTTCGCCTTCACGGCGTCGACGGCGGCGTAGCGCTCCTGCTTGACGGTGTGCTTGTAGGCTTCGCGCAGTTCAGCTTCGGCGATCTGGCCGACGGCGTTCGCGACGTCTGTCGTGTCGGCGATGACGAGGTCGCGCGGGTCCTTGGCGGCGCGCTCGGCAAGGCGGATGATGGCGTCGATCACGGGCTGGAAGCCGCGATGGCCCAACATGACCGCTTCCAGCATGGTCTCCTCGGAGAGCTCCTTGGCTTCCGACTCGACCATCAACACGGCGTCCTGCGTGCCGGCGACGATGAGATCGAGCTCGGAAAGCTTCATCTCCTCGATGGTCGGATTGAGTTTGAGCTGACCGTTAATGCAGCCGACGCGCGCGCCGCCGACGGGTCCCATGAAAGGGATGCCGGAAAGCGTCAGCGCCGCCGAAGCCGCCACCAAGGCGAGAATGTCGGGATCGTTTTCGAGGTCGTGCGACAGCACGGTCAGGATGACCTGCGTGTCGTTGCGATATCCGTCGGGGAAGAGCGGGCGGATGGGACGGTCGATGAGGCGGGATATCAACGTCTCGCGCTCGGAGGGACGGCCCTCGCGTTTGAAATAGCCGCCCGGAATGCGGCCTGCCGCGAAGGCCTTTTCCTGATAGTTTACGGTAAGCGGGAAAAAGTCCTGCCCCGGCTTTGGCGCCTTGGCGGAAACCACTGTCGCGAGCACGGTCGTCTCGCCCCAACTCGCCATCACGGCGCCGTCGGCCTGCCGGGCGACCTTGCCGGTCTCGAGCACGAGCTTACGCCCGGCCCAATCGAGTTCTTCGCGGTGAATCTGGAACATGCTGGTCTTTCTCTGATGAACCTGCGGTTCGTCATGAGCAAGACGGCGAGAAGCTGCGGCAGCGGTGTTTCGTAAAGCGTCGACGCAGCGTCCGGCGATCCTGCCATGACTTTACGCGTTGGTCGTGGCGAGCGCCCCTTTGGACGCCCATCTTGGGGAAAGCGGCGCATCGAAAGCGCCGCTTTCGCTCAGCTTGCGTTAGCGGCGGATGCCGAGCCGCTCGATCAGGCTCTTGTAACGCGGTTCGTCCCGCACCTTCACATAGTCGAGGAGCTGGCGGCGTTGGGAAACGAGCTTCAGGAGCCCGCGACGCGAGTGATTGTCTTTCGCATGCGTCTTGAAGTGTTCGGTCAGATTGGTGATCCGTTCAGTGAGAATCGCCACCTGCACCTCGGGCGAGCCCGTGTCGTTCGCCTTGGTGGAATATTCCTTGATGAGCGACTGCTTGCGCTCCGCCGTGATCGACATCGGATTGTCCTTGTTTTTCGGGGGTGATCCGCGCTCCGCGGCCAAGGCCGGGATGTCGTCCAGCAGGGTCGCGCGAAAACGGAGCCGCCCCGGCGAACCGGGGCGTGCGCGGGCGGTTATAGCAGAAATGCAGGAGATGGATAGAGGGCTTACGCCTTCTCCAGCGCCTTCAGGCACCGCCCCAGCCTGTTGATTTCCGCTTCCGCGCGGACAAGCTCGGTCACGTCATACCGGACGATCGTAAATCACACAGCAATTATGGAATCGTCCTTTCCATCTGGGACATTCTCTTCTTCAGCACAACGCCTATGCCCCCTTGTCGGGCTGGAGCATCTGGGCGTCGCCGCGCAACATGCGGGTAATGAAGGCGCGCGCCGCGGGCTTGTCGCTTCTTGAGGTCAGTCCCGACAGCAATCCAAGCGCGCCGCCAAGCGCTACGCCAGCCAGCGCGCAGAGCGCATAGATTTCGATGCGATTGGGCGATCCCGCCGCGGCCAAGGCGCTGAATAGGCCCACCGCGCCGCCGCAGAGCGCAACGAGCGCTTCGCGATCGCCCGCGCGCGGCCAAAACGCCAGGACAAGCGACGGCGCGAGGCAGGCCGCGGACACGGCGAGCGCCGCCGCGACGAGCGCGCCTGGCGTGAAGACGCCGGTGACGGCGGTCACGTAAGCCAGAGTCGATACGATCACGAGCGTGACGCGATTGACGGCGAGACGCCGGCTCGTCAGGTCGATCTCGCCGCGCAGCCGGTAGAGCGCGTCATGGCCGAAGGCTGTCGCGCAGGCTTGCAGGCCCGCCGCGGCGAGCGCCAGGCCGATGGCGACAAGCGCTGAGGCGATGAGCCCCGAAGACGCCGCGCCGAGCTCCGCCGTCTGCGGCAGCGCGCCGAGTAGGACGTCGCCGTCGATCGGGCGAATCTCCGCCGCCGCGAGCGGCGCGCCGGGCGCGTATCCCTTCGCCGCGCAGGCGCGCTGAGCCTCCGACGGCCCGCGCACGTAATAGCCGCAGACGCTGACAAGCCCGCGCTCGCTCGCCTGATAGATTGCTTGCGGCAGACGTTCCGGCGGCTGTCCCGCCGTGGCGCGGGCGAGCGACAGCGCCGAAGCGGCGATCGCCGCCGCCGCCAGCAGCGCGATGACGACGGTCCAGAAGAGGGCGGCGACCCCGGCGCGCCGTGCGCTTCGTCCGTCCCCGGTCGCCACCGAGGCGGCGAGCACGGGCGCGAGCGTCGCGATCCCCAGCGCCATGGCGAGCGTCGCGGCGAATTCGACCGGAAGGCCCATGGGCGCCGGCGTCACCCCCCAGCTCTCCAGCAGTTTCGCGGCCTCCGTGGAGGCGGCGCCGCCAAAAATCAGCCCGTTCGGCAGCGCGTCATGGAGACTGAGCGCGGCGATGGGCCAGCCGAAGCCCAGCGTCGCCACGCCAGCGGCCGCCGCCGCCGCCCACATGACGCCCGAAAGTCCGCCCGGACCGGCGATGATGAGGCTCGTCGCGGCGATCAAAAACGCTGCGAAGCCCCGGTTGGCGCCGGTCAGCTCGACAAGCGCGTTCACCGCGATCAGGCCGCCGGCGGCGGCCAGCAGCGTCGAAGACAGCGCCACTGCGCCGATGAAGCCGACGCGCGTGGCGGCGCTTGTAAAACGTGCGCAAAGCAGCTCGGAAATCGAAAAGACGCCGGTTTTGCGCAGCAGCGGGCCGACATAAAGACCCGCCGCGGCGAGACCGATGAAGACGCCGGCGACGGCGCCTACAGCCCAGCCGCCTCCCGCAAGCCGTGCGCCGAAAGGCAGCATCAGGGCGATCACGATCGCGGCGTTGGCGAAGCCGGCGTAGGCGGCGGGCAATCCGCGGCCGGCGGTGTAATAGACCGACGCGCGCATCGAATGCAGAAGGAAGCCGAGCGTGGCGAGGCCGAGGATGGTGAAATAGGGCGGCGCCGCGCCGACAAAGCGCTCCGGCGCGCCGACGCGGTCGAGAAGCGCCGCAAAGGCGTAAGCCAGGAGAAAGCTCGCTGCCACGAAGGCGATTCGGGCGTCAAGATTGGCTCTTTCGAGCGCCGCCTGCTCGGTCGACCGATCGCTCATCCTTGCCCTCGTTCAATCAGAAACGATGCGACTCTAGATGAGGACGTCCCGCCGGCCAAGATGGCGCGCGCGTCTCGGGCTTTACAGCGCTTCCCGATCACATGGAATCATGTGATCGATAAGGAATCGCTCAAAATCAAAATGTTGGAGCAGGCTCTCCTCGAAAAAGTCGGTCAACTTTTTCGGAACCGGCTCTAAGCGATCGATCTCGCGTATGTCAGAATGTAGCGGCTCATTCTCCCTTTGAGACCGCCGAACGCCATGCCCATCCGGTTATAGCCGATCGCCGCCGGAATGGCGGCGGCGAGCCCATAGGCCGTTGCGGCGAGCGCATCCGCGATGCCAGGGGCGACGACCGCAAGACTCGTGTCTTGAGTCTGCGCGATACCCGAGAAGCTCGACATAATGCCCCAAACCGTGCCGAACAGGCCGACAAAGGGTCCCGCCGAGGCGACGATGGCCAGAACCGGGAGCCCGCCTTCGGCGTCGAGCATGAATTCGCGGGCGGCGCGGTTCATCTGCTGCAAGATTCGCTCGCGCTTTTGATGAATCGTTTCGTTGGGCAATTCAGCTTGCGACGCTTCGCGCGCGGCCTCGGCGATCGGCCAAAGGACGCCAATGTCGCCGCCCGCCCGCACGCGATCAAGCGCCTTGGAAAGCCGCCGCAGAACAAAAACGCCGTCGATGATGAGCACCCAGGTCCAGACCGCCGCGGCGAGAAGCAGCGCCATGACCAGTTTACTGACAGGTCCGGCATAAAGAAACATGCCGAACGGCGACATCGGAGCAAATTCCATTTCGGAGCCCTCCCGCGGCCTCGCGACGTCAAACCCTATTGAGACGTCAAATCCTATTGAAACGTGATGCCCTGCCGAGCGTATACCGGCGCGCAACTCGCCGGTCCGCGCGAAGAGGCGACGATGCGCCGCGCCATCGCCGCATGCACGGCGCTTCCGCCCGAAACCGAAATGCCCGAGAGACCGCCGCCGGCGTTCACATAGAAAGTGACAACGACTGATCCCGGTCCGAGGCTCGTCGCAGCGGGCGTATGGCCGCGGATCGAAGCTGCGATCTGGGCTAGACAGGTCGCCTGGGCGCCGCCCGAACCATCGCCGCCCCCTCCGGGCAATCCGTAGCGACCGGCGACCCGCGCCCTGCCCACGCCTTGGCCGGTTCCGCCGGGGAGCCCATAGCGCCGACCGGTCTGGTCGGCGCGGCTGCCGTCGTTTGCAGCCGCCACTCGTCGCGCCCGGGATTTTTGTTCGGCTTGCTTGGACTTCTCGATCTTGGGCTTCTCGACCTTTTGCTTATTCTGCGCCTTCGGTTTTCTCTCCGGCGCCTGAATCTCGTCGGGATCCATGATCAGCGGGGGCGGCGGCTCATCCTCGATCAGCTCCTCCATTCCCTCGTCGGTGAGCGAAGCTTCTTCGAGCGGCAGCGGGTCTTCCAGCGAATCTCCTTCAGGCGCGGGGTCGCCCGCCTCCAGAGACACGCCTTCCGGAATGAGGTCCGCGCCGATGCCGCCCAGATCGACGATCGTTTGCGGCCAGTAAATCCCCGAAGCGAAGAAGGCGACGAATATCCCGATGACCGCAGCGGTCGAGGCAGGATGCAGCCAACGGGGTCTGAGCGGCGGACGGTCTTCCGTCCGCGCGCCGGTGATCGCACTCGTCGTAATCTTGTTCACGGTGAAGCGCTCCGCCGCCGACGCGCCTTAAATGATTTGACACCATACGCCTTTTGAAGCTTAGCGCTCGACCGGGTCGCAAGGCGATGCGGCTTTGTGTAACACCCACGCTTCCTCTGGAAATATTGCCGTCATGCGAATCGACACGCGGCGGCCGATGGCCGATAAGCTGGCATGGCCGCTCGTCCAAATTCGCAGACTCCCGCCGCCGCGGGAGGCGTCTCCACCGCCCTCGTCACCGAGGACGAGGCGGGGATGCGCGTCGACCGCTGGTTCAAGCGACGCTATCCGGCGCTCGCTTTGTCCCATCTCGCCAAAATCTGCCGCAAGGGCGAAGTGCGGGTCGACGGCAAACGCGTCGAAACCTCGACGCGGCTCGAAGAAGGCCAAAAAATTCGCGTGCCGCCTCTGAAGATCGAGGCGCTCGCGGCGCCGGCGGTGAAGCGCGCCGACCCCAAGGACGCGCTGGCGCTCGCCGACATGACGCTGTTCGAGGACAAGGATGTGCTCGTCCTCAACAAGCCCTATGGGCTGGCGACGCAGGGCGGCTCCGGCCAGACGCGGCATATTGACGGGATGCTGGAATCCCTCGCCAAGGGCGATACGCGGCCCGTGCTCGTGCATCGCCTCGACCGCGACACCTCCGGCGTGCTGCTCGTCGCCAAGAACCGGCGGATGGCCGCCGACCTCGGCGAGATTTTCCGCTCCCGGCAGGCCAAGAAGATCTATTGGGCGCTTGTCGAAGGCGTGCCGAAGCCGGCGCAGGGGCGAATCTCGCTTTATCTGGCGAAGGGCGCCGGCATGGAAAAATCCAGAGGCGGCGCAAGAGATCTCGAGAAAATGCGCGTCGCCAAACATGGCGAGGCCGACGCGCAGCATTCGCTGACCTATTACGCGATCGTCGACAAGGTTGCGCCGCGCTGCGCCTGGCTGTCGATGAAGCCGCTCACCGGACGCACGCATCAGTTGCGCGCCCATGCAGAGGCGATCGGCCATCCGATTTTCGGCGACCCCAAATATGGCCATCGCCCGGAGGACGAGGTCCGAAGGCGCGATCCGCTGCGCGCCGTGCCGGAGGGGCTCGAGCGCAAGCTCCACCTCCTCGCCCGCCGGCTCGTCCTACCGCATCCAAGGGGCGGAGTTCTGGACGTGACCGCGCCGTTGCCCGATCATATGCAAGGGAGCTGGGAACTCTTCGGCTTCGATGTGAAGCGTCATGATCCGATCGAGGACGCGCCGGACGCTTAAAGGGGCCGGGAAAAGCCCGGCCATGACGGGGTGGCGGCGTTTCCTTAGGCGCCTCTTGGCAAGGATGACAAATGTCAAAGGAGCCGACGGGCCTCGACGCCGATTTTTTCGTCTCCCCGGAGGAGCGCGACCCCGTAAAGGCGGCGCGCGAACCGGCGCGTCCCTTACCAAAGCGCTTCTATAAGGAGGCGGTCGCGGCGCCCGCAGAGGGCGGCTACGGGATTTTCCTTGACGGTCGGCCGGTCAACACGCCGGCAAGACGTCCGCTGGTCGCGCCGTCACAGCCGCTGGCGGAAGCGATCGCCGCCGAATGGGCCAAGCAGGGCGAGACGATCGATCCGGCGACGATGCCGCTCACCAAGCTTATGAACACTGCGCTCGACGGCGTGGCGGCGCAAGTGGCCGAAGTCGAAGCTGAGGTCGCCAAATACGCCGCTTCCGACCTCATCTGCTATCGCGCCGGCGCGCCGGAGGGCCTTGCCGCCGCGCAATCCTCGGCCTGGGACCCGCTCGTCGCCTTCGCGCGCGAGAAGCTTGGCGCCAAGCTCGCGCTCGCCGAAGGTGTGATGTTCATCGAACAGCCGCAGGAGGCGCTCGACGCGTTTGCGCGCGCCGTGCGCGATTATGTGGGGGAGGGCGCCGGCGCGCCGCTCAGGCTCGCCGCGCTGCACGTCATGACGACGCTATCAGGCTCCGCGGTCCTTGCGCTTGCAGCCGCCCGACACGAAATAGACGCGGGCAAGGCCTGGGAGGCGGCCAATGTCGATGAAGACTGGCAGATGCGCGCCTGGGGCGAAGACGCCGATGCGATGGCCAGGCGGTCCGCGCGCTTTCGGGAGTTCGAGGCGGCGGCGACTGTGGCGCGCCATTCCACTCCTGACTGACTGACGCGCAATGTAGAGGCGCCTCGTCAAAAGGCTGCGGCCAATTTGCCGACGGCGCGCTTCCTCTCTTGCTTTGCACAATGGCCTTTGTTACGGAACGCGCGGCCTGGAGTCGTTCTAAGGAATAACGCCAAGGAAACGCTCCCGCGACCGGCCCTCGCCCCGCCGAAGTCGGACCAGACTCATGCCGCTGCTCGAACAATATCTGCCGCTGGTGATCTTCATCGCCCTTTCGGCCGTGATTGCCGGCGCATTGCTCGTTGCGCCCTTCCTGCTCGCGTTCAAGGCGCCGGACCCCGAAAAGCTCTCCGCCTATGAATGCGGCTTCAATCCCTTCAATGACGCGCGCATGAAATTCGACGTGCGCTTCTATCTCGTCTCTCTGCTTTTCATCGTCTTCGATCTTGAAGTGGCCTTTTTGTTTCCCTGGGCGGTGGCCTTCAAGGAAGCGGGCGCCTTCGGCTTCTGGTCGATGATGGCCTTCCTTGGCGTGCTCACCGTCGGCTTCGTCTACGAGTGGCGCAAGGGAGCTCTGGAATGGGACTGATCGAGAAGGAAGGCGCGCGCCAGACTCTAATCGCGCCGCAGGCCAAAGGACTGATCGATCCGCGCACCGGCAAGCCGGTCGGCTCGGACGACCCGTTTTTTCTGCATCTCAACGACGAACTTGCCGACAAGGGGTTTTTCGTCACCGCCACGGACGACGTCATCAATTGGGCGCGCACCGGCTCGCTGATGTGGATGACTTTCGGTCTCGCCTGCTGCGCCGTCGAGATGATCCAGGCGGCGATGCCGCGCTATGATCTAGAGCGCTTCGGTTTTGCGCCGCGCGCAAGCCCGCGCCAGTCCGACTGCATCATCATCGCCGGCACGCTGACGAACAAAATGGCGCCAGCGATGCGCAAGGTCTACGACCAGATGCCGGAGCCGCGTTACGTGATCTCGATGGGCTCCTGCGCCAATGGCGGCGGCTACTATCACTATTCCTATTCAGTGGTGCGCGGCTGCGATCGCATCATTCCGGTCGACATCTATGTGCCGGGATGCCCGCCTTCGGCGGAGGCGCTCGTCTACGGCATGCTGCTGTTGCAGAAGAAAATCCGGCGCACGGGCACGATCGAGCGCTAACGACGCGAAATTGAGGAGTTATCCGCCCTCGTCCTTCGAGACGCCCGCTTGCGCGGGCTCCTCAGGATGAGGTCGGGTCAAGCAATTTCCTCATCCTGAGGAGGCGGCGCAGTCGCCGTCTCGAAGGACGAGGGAATAGCGGCAGGCCAAGGAATTTAGAATGTCGGCTGAGTTGGATGCTCTCGGCGCTAAAATCAGCGGCGCCTTGCCTGGCGCGGTGACGGAGGTGAAGGTCGCTTATGGCGAACTTACGCTGACCGTCGTGCGCGACCGCTGGCTTGAGGTCGCCGCCCATCTGCGCGACAGCCCCGACTGCCTTTTTGTGTGCTTCATCGACGTGACGGCGGCGGATTACCCGCAGCGGGCCGAGCGCTTTGAGGTCGCCGCGCATTTCCTCTCGCCTAAATACAACCGCCGTATCCGCATCAAGACGCCGGCGTCGGAAGAAACGCCTGTCGCCTCGCTCGTCACGCTCTATCCCGGCGCGGACTGGTTCGAGCGCGAGACTTACGATCTCTTCGGCGTGATCTTTTCCGGCCATCCCGATCTGCGCCGCATCATGACCGACTACGGCTTCGACGGTCATCCGCTGCGCAAGGACTTCCCGATGACGGGCTTCGTCGAGGTGCGCTACGACGACGAGCAGAAGCGCGTCGTCTATGAGCCGGTGCGGCTCAGCCAGGAATACCGCAACTTCGATTTCCTCTCGCCGTGGGAGGGCGTGCACTACGACCTTCCCGGCGACGAGAAGGCGAGCAAGTGAGCGCGTCGAGATGAACGATCAAACCCCCGCGCCAGCGAAGCCCGAATCGCAGGGCCTACGCAACTTCAACATCAACTTCGGACCGCAGCATCCGGCGGCGCATGGCGTGCTGCGCCTGATTTTGGAGTTGGACGGCGAGGTCGTCGAGCGCGTCGATCCGCATGTGGGCTTCCTGCATCGCGGCACCGAAAAGCTGATGGAGTCGCGCACCTATCTGCAGAACGTGCCCTATTTCGATCGGCTCGACTATTGCGCGCCGATGAATCAGGAGCACGCGTTCTGCCTCGCCATCGAGCGCCTGCTCGGCGTCGACGTTCCGCGTCGCGGTCAGCTTATCCGCGTGCTTTACGCCGAAATCGGCCGCCTCTTGTCCCATCTCTTGAACGTTACTTCGCAGGCGATGGACGTCGGCGCGCTCACGCCGCCGCTCTGGGGCTATGAAGAGCGCGAAAAGCTGATGGTGTTCTACGAGCGCGCCTCGGGTGCGCGCATGCACGCCAATTATTTTCGGCCCGGCGGCGTCGCGCGCGACCTGCCCGACCAGCTCGTCGAGGATATCGGCGCCTTTTGCGATCCGTTCCTCAAGGTCGTCGAAGATCTCGACGAACTCTTCATCGGCAACCGCATCTTCAAGCAGCGCAACGTCGACATCGGCGTCATCTCTCTGGAAGACGCCTGGAAATGGGGCTTCTCCGGGGTGATGGTGCGCGGCTCGGGCGCCGCCTGGGATCTGCGCAAGGCGCAGCCTTACGAATGCTACGAGGAGATGGAGTTCGACATCCCGGTCGGCAAGCATGGCGATTGCTATGACCGCGCCGTGATCCGCATGGAGGAGATGCGGCAGTCGACCTCGATCATGAAGCAGTGCGTCGAGAAGCTCATGCGCGCCGAAAACCGCGGCCCGGTGATGGCGCCCAATCATAAGATCACGCCGCCCTCGCGCGGCGAGATGAAGCGCTCGATGGAAGCCTTGATCCATCACTTCAAGCTCTTCACCGAAGGCTTCCACGTGCCCGAAGGCGAAGTCTACGCCGCGGTCGAGGCCCCCAAGGGCGAATTTGGCGTCTATCTCGTGTCTGACGGCGGCGACAAGCCGTATCGCTGCAAGATTCGCGCGCCGGGCTTCGCGCATTTGTCCGCCATGGATTTTCTCTGCAAGAACCACATGCTCGCCGACGTCTCGGCGATTCTGGGTTCGCTCGACATCGTGTTCGGGGAGGTCGATCGCTAATGTCCGTCCGTCGTCTCGCCGAAAAACAGACAGAGAGCTTCGAGTTCACGCCCGAAAACAAGGCGTGGCTCGAGAAGCAGATCGCCAAATATCCCGACGGCCGCCAGGCCTCGATGGTCGTGCCGGCGTTGTGGCAGGCGCAAAAGCAGCATGACAATTGGTTGTCGCAGGCGGCGATCGAAAAAGTCGCGGACGCGCTCGGCATGGCGAAAATCCGCGTGCTCGAGATCGCGACCTTCTATTCGATGTTCAACCTCGAGCCTGTCGGCAAATATTTTATCCAGCTTTGCGGCACGACCCCGTGCCTGCTGGCCGGCTCGGATGAGATCATTGACGTGCTGCATCGCCGGGTGGGTCCTCAGCGCCGCGTGACCGACGACGGGCTGTTTTCCTGGCTCGAGGTCGAGTGCCTGGGCGCGTGCTGCAACGCGCCGATGGTGCAGATCAACGACGACTATTACGAGGATCTGACCGCCGAGAATTTCGAGAAGCTTCTCGACAATCTCGCCGCGGGTCGACCGGTGAAGATCGGCTCGCAGATTGGGCGCGTCTCATCGGAGCCGGTCGGCAAGCTGACGAGCCTGACCTCGCTTTACGGCGACGGCGCGAAGTAGCAGAGGGAAGAGAAGAAGCCATGCTTTCCGACGCCGATCGCATTTTCACCAACCTTTATGGCCTGGGCGACAGATCGCTTGCCGGCGCGCGAAAGCGCGGGCAGTGGGACAACACCAAGGCGCTGCTCGACAAGGGCCGCGACTCGATCATCAATGAGATCAAGGCGTCAGGTCTGCGCGGGCGCGGCGGCGCCGGGTTTTCGACGGGCCTGAAATGGTCCTTCATGCCCAAGGAAATCGATCCCAAGCGGCCGCATTATCTCGTCATCAACGCCGACGAGTCGGAGCCCGGCACGTGCAAGGATCGCGAGATCATGCGCAACGATCCGCACACGCTGGTCGAAGGCGCGCTCGTCGCGAGCTACGCCATGGGCGCGCATGCCTGTTACATTTACATCCGCGGCGAGTTCATCGCCGAGCGCATCGCGCTTCAGAAAGCCGTCGACGAAGCCTATGAGGCGCGGCTGATCGGCAAGGACAACATCCACGGCTATCCCTTCGACCTTTACGTCCATCACGGCGCCGGCGCTTATATCTGCGGCGAGGAGACCGCGCTGCTTGAAAGCCTCGAGGGCAAGAAGGGCATGCCGCGCTTAAAACCGCCGTTCCCGGCCAATGTCGGTCTTTATGGCTGCCCGACGACGGTCAATAACGTCGAGTCCATCGCCGTCGCGCCGACCATCCTGCGCCGCGGCGCCGCCTGGTTCGCCGGCATCGGCAGGCCCAACAACGCCGGCACAAAGCTGTTTTCGATTTCCGGCCACGTCAATCGGCCGTGCAATGTCGAAGAGGCGATGTCGATTTCGTTCCGCGAATTGATCGAGACGCATTGCGGCGGCGTGCGCGGCGGCTGGGACAATCTGCTCGCGGTCATTCCCGGCGGCTCATCGGTGCGCTGCGTGCCATCGCATGAGATCGTCGACTGTCCGATGGATTTCGACAGCCTGGTGGCGTTGAAGTCCGGCCTCGGCACCGCGGCGGTGATCGTCATGGACAAATCGACCGACATCATCCGCGCCATCGCGCGCCTCTCTTATTTTTACAAGCACGAGAGCTGCGGCCAGTGCACGCCGTGCCGCGAGGGCACCGGCTGGATGTGGCGCGTTTTGCAACGCATGGTCGAAGGCCGCGCGCACAGACGAGAAATCGACATGCTGTTCGACGTCTCAAAGCAGATCGAAGGCCACACGATCTGCGCGCTTGGCGACGCCGCGGCCTGGCCGGTCCAGGGACTCATTACGCACTTCCGCGATGTGATCGAGAAGCGCATCGATCAATATGCCGCCAATCCGCATCCCGATCCGATCCGCGTGGCGGCCGAGTGAGAATCATGGCCCAAGAACCCGACAATCTCGTTCTTGAGTTGCTGCGCGGGATGCGCGGGGACATCGCGGACCTTCGTGAAGGCGTTCGCGGGGTTCAAAACGACATTCGCGGCGTTCGCAATGTGCAGGACACTCATACCCTGCGTTTCGACTTTCTCGAAGAGCGGGTCGAGACGCTTCGCGAAGCATCGATGACCGCGCTCGGCTTTGCAGTGAACGCGGATGAAAAGCACAAGAAAATCGAGGTTCGCCTGGCGGAGCTGACCGAACGCGTCGAGAAGTTGGAGAAGGCGAAGTGACCAAGATTCTCGTCGATGGCGTCGAAGTGGACGTGCCGGGAGAGTTCACCCTGCTGCAGGCCTGCGAGCAGGCCGGCGCCGAGATTCCGCGCTTTTGCTATCACGAACGCCTGTCGATCGCCGGCAATTGCCGCATGTGCCTCGTCGAGGTGAAGGGCGGGCCGCCGAAGCCGCAGGCCTCCTGCGCCATGTCGGTGAAGGATTTGCGCCCCGGTCCGAACGGCGCGCCGCCGGAAGTCCTCACCAAGTCGCCGATGGTGAAGAAGGCGCGCGAAGGGGTGATGGAGTTTCTGCTGATCAATCATCCGCTGGATTGCCCGATCTGCGATCAGGGCGGCGAATGCGATCTGCAGGATCAGGCGCTGGTCTTTGGCGTCGACAGCTCGCGTTATCATGAAAACAAGCGCGCGGTCGAAGACAAATATATCGGCGTCCTGGTCAAGACCGAGATGAACCGCTGCATCCATTGCACGCGTTGCGTCCGCTTCACGGCGGAGGTCGCCGGCACGGGAGACATGGGCGCGATCGGCCGCGGCGAAGATATGGAGATCACCACCTATCTCGAAAGTGCGATGACCTCCGAGCTGCAGGGCAATGTCGCGGATCTTTGTCCGGTCGGCGCGCTGCTGCCCAAGCCGCAAAGCTTCCGTGGCCGTCCTTGGGAATATCAGAAGACCGAAACGATCGACGTGATGGACGCGCTGGGCTCGGCGATCCGCGTCGACTCGCGCGGCCGTGAGGTCATGCGCATTCTGCCGCGCATCAACGATCTCGTGAATGAGGAGTGGATCTCCGACAAGACGCGCCAGATCGTCGACGGTCTGAAGACACAACGCCTTGATCGCCCCTATATTCGCGAGAACGGCCGGCTGCGCCCGGCCTCCTGGCAGGAGGCGCTCGCCGCCGTCGCCGCCAAAACGAAGGCGACGACCGCTTCGCGCATCGGCGCGCTCGTCGGCGATCTCGCCGCAGTCGAAGAGAGTTTCGCGCTGAAGCTCCTCGCCGAGCGGCTTGGAACGCCAAATCTCGATTGCCGCCAGGACGGCGCCAAACTCGATCCGAAATTCGGCAGAGCCTCTTATCTCTTCAACGCGACGGTCGCGGGGATCGAGCAGGCGGGCGCCGCGCTCATCATCGGCGCCAATCCGCGCAAGGAAGCGCCTGTTCTCAACGCGCGACTTCGCAAGCGCTGGCTCAAAGGCGACTTCAAGATCTCGCTGGTCGGCGAGCGCGCCGATCTCACCTACGGTTACGACTATCTCGGGGCCGGGCCGGAATCGCTTCTGCAGTTCATCCGTTCGGCAAAGCCGGCTGAGAAGCTGCTCGTCATCGTCGGGCAGGGCGCATTGGCGCGCGACGACGGCGAGGCGGCGCTCACGCTCGCCGCTCAGGCCGCGCAAAGGCTCGGCGGTCTCGGCGACGGCTGGAACGGCTTCTCGGTCCTGCATACGGCGGCCGCGCGCGTCGGCGCGCTCGATCTCGGCTTCACGCCGGGCGCCGGCGGGTTGGATGCGCGCGCGATGGCGAAGCCAGGCGCGCTCGACCTCATCTTCAACCTCGGAGCCGACGAAATCGCAATCGAGCCCGGCGCCTTCGTCGTGTATATCGGCACGCATGGCGACCGCGGCGCGCATCGCGCCGACGTGATCCTGCCCGGCGCCGCCTATACGGAAAAATCCGGACTTTACGTCAATACGGAAGGCCGCGTGCAGCGCGCCTTTCGCGTCGTCTTCCCGCCAGGAGAAGCGCGAGAAGATTGGGCGGTGTTGCGCGCGCTGTCGGGCGCGCTCGGCGATCCGCTGCGCTTCGACTCGCTTGCGGCGTTGCGCCGGCTGCTCGTCGAGTCCCACCCGCACTTCGCGGAACTGGACGAGATTGCGCCGGGCGAATCCGCGCAGGTCGTCGCTCTCGCCAACCATCCGGCCGTGGCGATGAAGGATTCCTTCGCGCCGACGATCCAGAACTTCTACTTCACAAACCCGATCGCCCGCGCGTCGGCGATCATGGCGGAATGTTCGGCGCTGGCGCAGGGCCGGCTTGCTCAGGCGGCGGAATAGGAGCTTTGGACGTGAGCGACGGTTGGGCGAGCGCCATTTCGGATTTCTTCATCGCGTATCCGCTGCTTCTCGCGCTCGTGAAGAGCGTTTTGCTGGCGGTCGCGTTGCTGATCTACGTGGCCTATGTGATCCTCGCGGACCGCAAGATCTGGGCGGCGGTGCAGTTGCGCCGCGGACCCAATGTCGTCGGACCCTGGGGGCTTCTGCAGAGCTTCGCGGACTTCCTCAAGTTCGCGCTCAAGGAGCCGGTGATTCCGGACGTCGCCAACAAGGGCGTTTTCCTGTTCGCGCCCTTCATCATGGCGACCCTCTCGATCGCCGCCTGGGCCGTCATTCCGGTCGCCGACGGCTGGGCGGTCGGCGACATCAATGTCGGGATCCTTTACATTTTCGCGCTGTCCTCGCTCGGCGTCTATGGCGTCATCATGGGCGGCTGGGCGTCGAACTCGAAATATCCGTTCTTGTCGGCGCTCCGCTCGGCGGCGCAGATGGTCTCCTATGAAGTCTCGATCGGCTTCGTCATCATCACGGTGCTGCTCTGCGCCGGCTCGCTCAATCTGACCGACATCGTCCACGCGCAGGATACGTCCTACGGCATGGCCGGCTGGTATTGGCTGCGCCTGTTCCCGATGTTCGTCATCTTCTTCGTGTCGGCGCTCGCCGAGACCAATCGTCCGCCGTTCGATCTCGTGGAGGCGGAGTCGGAGCTCGTCGCCGGCTTCATGATCGAATATTCGGCGACGCCCTACGTGCTGTTCATGCTCGCCGAATATGTGGCGATCGTCACCATGTGCGCGCTGCTGACGATCCTGTTCTTTGGCGGCTGGCTGCCGCCGATCAAAGTCGCGCCCTTCACCTATGTGCCGGGTGTGATCTGGTTCACGCTGAAGGTGAGCTTCTTCTTCTTCTTCTTCGCCATGGTGAAGGCTTTCGTGCCGCGCTATCGCTACGATCAGCTGATGCGTCTGGGATGGAAAGTCTTCCTGCCGATCTCCCTCGCCATGGTCGTCATCGTCGCCGCCGTGCTGCAGTTCTGGCCGGCGGGACCGGCAGGCAGTTGAGGCCGTCATGAAACTCGATCAAGCCGCCAAGTCGCTCTTCCTCACCGAATTCGTCGGCGCATTCCTGCTGTCGATGCGCTATTTCTTCAAGCCGAAGGCGACGATAAACTATCCGCACGAAAAGAATCCGCAGTCGCCGCGCTACCGCGGCGAGCATGCGCTGCGCCGCTACCCCAATGGCGAAGAGCGCTGCATCGCCTGCAAGCTGTGCGAGGCCATCTGTCCTGCGCAGGCGATCACCATCGAAGCCGGACCGCGCCGCAACGACGGCACCCGCCGCACGACGCGCTACGACATCGACATGGTCAAATGCATCTATTGCGGCTACTGCCAGGAGGCCTGCCCGGTCGACGCCATCGTCGAGGGGCCAAATTCGGAATTCTCGGTCGAGACCCGCGAGGAGCTTTACTACAACAAGGAGCGTCTGCTCGAGAACGGCGACCGCTGGGAGCGCGAGATCGCGCGCAACATCGCGATGGACGCGCAGTACAGGTAACACGAAGATATGACGTTGCGGCCGCACCCCCTCCCTGTCCCTCCCCCGCTGCGCGGGAGAGGGGACGCACGCGAGCAGCATTCGCAAAGCGCCGGGGTCACGCCGAATCTGCTCCCTCTCCCGCGTAGCGGGGGAGGGTTGGGGTGGGGGCTCTCCGCGAACGAACACGCCGCATCGGCGCAGTAAGGACGAAGAACGTGCAGGCCGTATTTTTCTACCTATTCGCGACAATCATGATCGCCTCGGCCGGCGTCGTGATCTTCGCGCGCAACCCTGTGCACTCGGTGCTCTTTCTCATCCTCGCCTTCTGCAATGGCGCGGGGCTGTTTCTGCTCGCCGGCGCGGAGTTCCTGGCGATGATCCTGATCGTCGTTTATGTCGGCGCGGTCGCGGTGCTGTTCCTGTTCGTCGTCATGATGCTCGACGTCGACTTCGCCGAACTGAAGCAGGGCTTCGCCAAATATCTTCCGGTTGGCGTCGGGGTTGGCGTCGTCGTCCTCGCGGAACTGGGTTTCGTGGCGCTCGGCTGGAGTTCGGCGCCTTCTGCCGCTGACGCCGCCGCCAATCCGATCATTCCGCAAATGAGCAACACCGCGGCGCTCGGCCAAATTCTCTATACGAAATATGTGATCTTCTTTCAGGCGTCGGCGCTTGTGCTGCTCACCGCCATGATCGGCGCCATCGTGCTGACGCTCCATCACAAGCCCAACATCAAGCGGCAGAAGATCGACGAGCAGAATGCGCGCACGCGCGAAAATGTGATCGAGATCAAGAAAGTTCCGTTTCGGACCGGCGTCTAACGAGGACATCCATGCTGACCATCGGCCTTACGCATTACCTCGTCGTCGCAGCGGTCCTGTTCACGCTCGGCGTCGCCGGCATCATCCTCAACCGCAAGAACATCATCGTCATTCTCATGTCGGTTGAGCTGATCCTGCTTGCGGTCAATCTGAACTTCGTCGCCTTCTCTCAGTCGCTCGGCGATTTGACGGGTCAGGTGTTCGCGCTCTTCGTGCTCACCGTGGCGGCGGCGGAAGCGGCGATCGGCCTCGCGATTCTCGTCACCTTCTATCGCAATCGCGGCACGATCGCCGTTGAAGACATCAATTCCTTGAAGGGCTGACCCCAGCGATGATTTACGCCATCGTCTTTCTTCCGCTTGTCGGCTTTCTGATCGCAGGCGCGCTCGGACCTTGGATCGGGGCGCGCGCCTCGGAGTTCGTCACGACGAGCTTCTTGATGATCTGCGCCGTGCTGTCGTGGATCGTCTTCTTCGACGTCGCGCTTGGCCACGATCATGGCTACGCGCCAATTATCGGCAATTGGATGACCGTGGGCGACCTCAAGGTCGACTGGGCGCTGCGCGTCGACACGCTGACGGCGGTGATGCTCGTCGTCGTCAACACGGTGTCGAGCCTCGTGCATCTTTATTCGATCGGCTACATGCACGAGGATCCCGATCGCCCGCGCTTCTTCGCCTATTTATCGCTGTTCACCTTCGCCATGCTGATGCTGGTGACCGCCGACAATCTCGTGCAGATGTTCTTTGGCTGGGAGGGCGTCGGACTCGCGTCCTATCTGCTGATCGGTTTCTGGTATCAAAAGCCTTCGGCCAACGCCGCCGCGATCAAGGCCTTCGTCGTCAACCGCGTCGGCGACTTTGGCTTCGCGCTCGGGATTTTCCTCGTCTTCCAGCTGACGAAGTCGCTTGGCTTTGAGGAGGTCTTCGCCGCCGTCCCGGGCCTTGCCGGCAAGACGATCCATGTCTTCGGCATGGATATCGACGCGCTGACGCTCGCCACCTTCCTGCTCTTCATCGGCGCGATGGGCAAGTCGGCGCAATTCTTCCTGCACACATGGTTGCCGGACGCGATGGAAGGTCCGACGCCGGTCTCCGCGCTCATCCATGCGGCGACCATGGTGACCGCAGGCGTCTTCATGGTGGCGCGGCTTTCGCCGATTTTCGAATATGCGCCCGCGACTCTCGAATTCGTGACCATCATCGGCGCGGTGACCGCCTTTTTTGCCGCGACGGTCGGTCTCGTTCAAAACGACATCAAGCGCGTGATCGCCTATTCGACCTGTTCGCAGCTCGGCTATATGTTCGTCGCGGAAGGCGTCGGCGCCTATTCGCTCGGCATCTTTCATCTCTTCACGCATGCCTTCTTCAAGGCGCTGCTGTTTCTCGGCGCGGGCTCGGTCATCCATGCGATGCATCACGAGCAGGACATGCGCAACATGGGCGGGCTGCGCAAGGACATACCCTTCACCTTTGCGATGATGACGATCGGCACGCTGGCGCTGACCGGCTTTCCCTTTACGTCAGGCTATTTCTCCAAGGACGGCGTCATCGAGGCGGCGTTCGCCGCCGGCGAACACCACACAACGGCGATGATCGGCTTCGTCGCGACCGTCGTCGCCGCGGGACTGACCTCCTACTATTCCTGGCGTCTGGTGTTCATGACCTTCTTCGGCCATCGCGCCGCGCATCCCGTCGCCGAGAGTCATGCGGAGGACGAACCGGCGGCCGAAGACGCGCATAATCACGGACACGATGATCACGGCCATCATGCGCCGCATGAATCGCCTCTCGTGATGCTCATTCCGCTGGCGGTTCTCGCCATCGGCGCGCTCGGCGCGGGCTATGTCTTCGAGCCCGATTTCGCCGGTCACGCCTATGCCGAATTCTGGAAGGGCGCGCTCTTCACCGGCGCGCACAACGAGATCCTGCACGAGATGCACGCCATTCCCGCCTGGGCCGGCTATGCGCCGACCGCGATGATGGTTCTGGGATTCCTCGTGTCGCTCTATGTCTATGTGCTGAAGCCGGGAACCGCTCAGGCGCTGGCGAGAACCTTCCCGCGGCTTTACCAGTTCCTGCTCAACAAATGGTATTTCGACGAACTTTACGACTTCCTGTTCGTTCGGCCGGCTTTCGCTCTTGGCAGACTGTTCTGGAAGGGCGGCGACGGCGCGATCATCGACGGCCTTGGGCCTGACGGGGTGGCCGCGCGTGTCGCCGATGGCGCAAGGCTCGCGGTGCGCTTGCAGACCGGCTACGTCTATCACTACGCCTTCGCCATGCTCATCGGCGTCGCGGCGGTCGTCACTTATTTCGTTGCCGGAGGGCTGCGCTGATGTTCGGTTTCGGCATTCTCTCCGGCGTCACCTTTCTGCCGCTGGTCGGCGTCGCCTTTCTGCTCACGCAAAAGGGCGATGACGAAGCGAGCCTGCGCAACATCCGGTGGGCGACGCTGGCGACCACGGTCGCGACTTTCGCGTTGTCGCTTGTCATCTGGTCCGGCTTCGACACGACGAGCGCGGCGTTCCAGTTCGTCGAGGAGAAAAACTGGCTCGGCTCGGGCCTTGTCTACAAGATGGGCGTCGACGGCTTTTCGATGCCCTTCGTCCTACTGACGACCTTCCTGATGCCCTTCGCCATTCTCGCCTCCTGGGACTCGATCCAGAAGCGCGTGAAGGAATATATGATCGCCTTCCTGGTGCTTGAGACGTTGATGGTCGGCGTCTTCTGCGCGCTCGACCTCGTGCTGTTCTATCTCTTCTTCGAGGGCGGCCTCATCCCGATGTTTCTCATCATCGGAATCTGGGGCGGCAAGCGGCGCGTCTACGCGAGCTTCAAATTCTTTCTCTACACGCTCGTCGGTTCGCTCCTCATGCTGGTCGCGATCCTCGCCATGTACGGCAAGGCCGGCACGACCGACATCACCGTGCTGCTGCATACCGACTTCCCCAAGGAGATGCAGACTTGGCTGTGGCTCGCCTTCTTCGCCTCCTTCGCCGTGAAGATGCCGATGTGGCCGGTGCACACCTGGCTGCCTGACGCGCATGTCGAGGCGCCGACGGCCGGCTCCGTGATCCTCGCGGCGATTCTGCTGAAGATGGGCGGCTATGGCTTCATCCGCTTCTCGCTGCCGATGTTTCCCGACGCTTCGACCAATTTCGCGCCGCTCATCTACGCGCTGTCCGTGATCGCGATCGTCTACACCTCGCTCGTCGCGCTCGTTCAGGAAGACATCAAGAAGCTCATCGCCTATTCGTCCGTCGCGCATATGGGCTTCGTCACGATGGGCCTCTTCACGCTCAATGCTCAAGGCATGCAGGGCGCCATCTTCCAGATGATCTCGCACGGCCTCGTCGCCGGCGCGCTGTTCCTTTGCGTCGGCGTGATCTACGACCGCATGCATACGCGCGAGATCGCGGCCTATGGCGGCCTCGTCAATCGTATGCCGATCTACGCCTTCGTGTTCATGCTGTTCACCATGGCCAATGTCGGCCTGCCGGGAACGACGGGCTTCATCGGCGAATTCCTGTCGCTGACGGGGGCGTTCCAGGCGAATAGCTGGGTCGCGCTGATCGCGACGAGCGGCGTCGTTCTGTCTGCGGCTTACGCGCTCTATCTCTATCGCCGCGTAATCTTCGGGGTCTTGGACAAGGCCAGCCTCAAGAACATCGCCGATCTGACGCCGCGCGAGATCGCGATCTTCACGCCGCTTGTCCTGCTCACGCTTTACTACGGCGTACAACCGCAGGCCATTCTGAACGCGACGCAGGCGTCGGTCGACAATCTCATCCAGACCCATACGGCGCTCATCGACGCGGTTAAGCTCGCGGCCGCTGGCCAATGACGGATCGCTGACGATGCCCTTTTTCGTTCAACTCGCGCATCATTTTCTTCCCGAGACCATTCTCGCCGTCGGCGTGATGGCGCTCATACTCATCGGCGCCTTCCGCGGCGAGCGCGGTTTTGGCCTTGTCGACGAAATGGCCGTCGGCATTCTGGGCCTCGCCTTGGTCGCGATTGCGCTGTCGAGCACGCCCGACACGAGCATATTCGACGGCGCCTATATCGACGACGGGTTTTCGCGCTTCATGAAGGCGCTGACGCTCATCGGCGCGATCGTGTCGATTCTACTGTCCGTCGACTGGCTGCAACGCAACGGGCTCGAAAAATTCGAGTATCCGGTGCTCATCATTCTCTCGACGCTCGGCATGTTGCTGCTGATTTCGGCCGATAACCTCATCGCGCTCTATCTCGGCCTCGAATTGATGTCGCTGGCGCTCTATGTCATGGCCGCCTTTGCGCGCGACGACGGGCGATCGTCGGAAGCAGGCTTAAAATATTTCGTCCTCGGCGCGCTCTCTTCCGGCATGATGCTTTACGGCGCGTCGCTGCTCTACGGCTTCGCCGGAACGGTGTCTTTCGCCGGGATCGCGGCGGTCGTCTCGACCTCCCCGCCGATCGGCGTGATCTTTGGGCTCGTCTTCGTCCTGGCCGCGCTCGCCTTCAAAATGTCGGCGGCGCCCTTCCATATGTGGACGCCCGACGTTTATCAGGGCGCGCCGACGCCGGTCACCGCCTTCTTCGCTTCGGCCGCCAAAATGGCGGCGGTGGCGATCACCGTGCGCATTGTCATTACCGCCTTCCCGGGCGTGAAAGACCAATGGCGCCAGATCATCATCTTCATTGCCATCGCTTCGATGCTGCTCGGCTCTTTCGCGGCGATCGGACAGGAGAACATCAAGCGGCTGATGGCCTATTCCTCGATCGGCCATATGGGCTTTGCGCTGATCGGACTTGCTGCCGGCGACGAGGCGGGCGTGCGCGGCGTCGCGATCTACCTCACGATCTATCTGATCATGACGCTCGGCGCCTTCGCCGCCATTCTCGCGATGCGCGTCGAAGGCAGATATGTCGAGAATGTCTCCGACCTCGCCGGCCTGTCGCGCACCAACAGCTGGATGGCCTTCTTCCTGGCGATGTTGATGTTTTCACTTGCCGGCGTTCCGCCGCTCGCGGGCTTTTTCGCCAAATATTACGTGCTCCTCGCAGCGGTCGACGCGGGCCTCTTTGGCCTCGCGGTCATCGGCGTCCTGGCGAGCGCGGTCGCGGCCTATTACTATCTGCGGGTCGTCAAGGTCATGTATTTCGATGAGCCGGCGCCGGCCTTCGACCGCGCGCCGATGGCGCTGCGCGCGGTGCTTGGCGCGTCCACGCTGGCGCTGCTTGGCTTTTGGGTCTATCCCTCCCCAGTCATGGATGCGGCGGCGGTGGCCGCCAAATCGCTTTTCTAGGGAGGTAATTCGCGCGTGGAGTTGGGATCATTGGCGCGCGCCAGCGGCGTGCGTCTCCTCGCGCTGGAGAGCGTCGATTCGACCAATGACGAAGCCCGACGTCTGATCGAGGCGGGCGAGCGCGGGCCTTTGTGGGTGGTCGCCGCGCGGCAGACGCGCGGCCATGGCCGTCTGGGACGGGAATGGATTTCGCCGCTGGGCAATCTTCATGCAAGCCTTGTTCTTGGCAATTTCGGCGAAACCGCCGTCGCGCCGCAGCTCGGCTTCGTGGCGGGGGTCGCGGCGATGCGCGGCTTGCGCGCCGCGACAGGCGGCGCTGGCGGCTTCGCGCTGAAATGGCCGAATGATCTTCTGCTCGAGGGCGCCAAGCTCGGCGGGATTTTGCTGGAGAATGTCGGCGTGCCGACAGGCGATGCGCGCGCGCCGCGCGGCTGCGTCGCCGTTATCGGCCTCGGCGTCAATTGCGTCGAGGCGCCGCGCGATCTGCCCTTTGAAGCGCGCGCGCTGGCGTCGATCGGGCCGAATGCGCCGGACGCTGCGACGCTCTTTACGCATCTGTCCGACGCGCTCGTCGAAACGCTTGATCTTTGGCGCGGCGGCGCGGGCTTCGCCCGCATCCGAGACGCTTGGCTGGCGGACGCCGCCTATCTCGACGCCCATATCCGCGTTGAACTTCCGCGCGAGACCGTCGAGGGACGCCTCGCGACCATCGACGCGATAGGCCGGCTTGTGTTGGCGACGCGCGAAGGCGAGCGGGTCATCGAGGCGGGCGACGTGTCGCTCGGTCCGCGGCAGACCACGGCGGGAGGCGTCGCATGACGACGCCGGAAGCCGACCTCGTCTTCCTGCCGCTCGGCGGCTTGGGCGAAATCGGCATGAACATGGCGCTCTACGGCTACGGGCCGCCGAAAGCGCGCAAATGGCTGATGGTCGATTGCGGCCTGGGCTTTCCCGGGACGGAGGCGCCCGGCGTCGATCTCGTCTTCGCCGACATCGCCTTCGTCGAGAAGATCGCGCGCGATCTCGTCGGCATTTGCATCACCCATGCGCATGAGGATCATATTGGCGGGCTCGCGACCTTATGGCCGCGGCTCAAATGCCGGGTGTTCGCCACCCCCTTTGCGGCGGGTCTCCTGGAAGTGCGCCGGTTGAACGAACCTGGCGCGCCGAAGATTGACATCTCCCTGACGCATGCCGGCGCAAAGCTCGATCTCGATCCGTTCCAGGTCGAATATGTCGCCGTCGCGCATTCGATTCCGGAAGCGAATGCGCTCGCCATCCGCACGCCGCTCGGGCTGCTGCTCCACACCGGCGATTGGAAGATCGATCCGCAGCCCGGCGTCGGAATGCGCATCGACGAGGCGCGGCTCCGTGCGCTCGGCGACGAGGGCGTCACTGCGCTCATCTGCGACTCGACCAATATCCTGCGCGAGGGCGACAGTTTTTCGGAAGCCGACGTCGCGCGCACGTTGCGCACGCTGATCGCCGAAGCGCCGGGCCGGGTGCTGGTCACCACCTTCGCGTCCAATATCGCGCGGCTGCGCGGCATCGGCGAAGCGGCGCAGGCCTGCGGGCGCACCGTCGTCGTCGCCGGAAGAGCGATGGATCGCGCCATCCAGGTCGCGCGAGACTGCGGCTATCTCGACGGGCTGCCAGGATTTCACGCGCCTGAATTGCTGCCGACCTTGCCGCGCGACAAGACCGTCGTCATCGCGACCGGAAGCCAGGGCGAAACCCGCGCCGCCATGGCGCGGGCGGCGGCGAATGAACACCCGGCGATCAAGCTTGTCGCGGGCGATCGGGTGATCTTTTCTTCGCGCGTCATTCCCGGAAATGCGCGCGACGTCTTTCGCGTCATCAACGCCCTCTGCGACATCGGCGTCGAGGTCATCACTGACCACGACCACCTCGTGCATTGCTCTGGCCATCCGCGTCGCGGCGAAGTCACGCAAATGTACGAATGGATCCGGCCGCAGATCGCTGTGCCGGCGCATGGCGAAGCGCATCATCTCACTGCGCACGCGGCGTTCGCGAAGTCGCATGGCGTGGCGCAGGTCGTCTCGGCGCGTAATGGCGATATCGTGCGACTGGCGCCGGGGGCGCCGGGCATCATCGGTAAGGCCCCGCACGGCCGTCTGATGAAGGACGGCGACGTCGTCCTGACCGAAGACGACGGCGCCGTGCGCGAACGCGTGCGCCTCTCTGTTGCAGGCGTCATTTCCATCGCGCTCGCGGTTGACCGCAAGGGCGAACTCGTCGGCGATCCGGACGTCGTCTTCGCCGGCGTGCCGAAACGCGGCAAATTCGGCGAGGAGATGGGCGAAGTCATCGACGAGGCGCTCTTCGCCGCCTTCGAGGCGCTGTCGCGTCCGCGCCGCCGCGACGCCAACGCCGTTTCAACGGCGATCGAGCGCGCCGTGCGCGGCGCCGTATCTTCCGTCTGGGGCAAGAAGCCGACCGTGCATGTGATGGTCGTCGCGACTTAGCGAAACCCTCTCCCATAGGGAGAGGGTGGCTGCGAAGCAGCCGGGAGAGGGGTTCGCCTCTTTAACCGTTTGGCGTGATGCCCCTGGCCCCGGACCTTCGGTCCGACCCTCTCCCATTGGGAGAGGATTGCGCGCTTCTTTTCAGTCGCGGCGGCGGCGCCAAGCGGGTACGCTGCACTCGGAGCGAATCGCGCATGGACGATCGGCCTGCCTATTACGAATTCTTCGCCGGCGGCGGCATGGCCCGCGCCGGGCTCGGCGACGGCTGGCGCTGCCTTTTCGCCAATGATTTCGACCGTAAGAAAGCCGAAAGCTATCGCGCCAACTGGGGCGGCGAGGAGCTGCACGTCGGCGACGTGCGCGAGATCTCCACGGCGCAGCTGCCGGGCCGCGCCGATCTCGTCTGGGCGTCCTTCCCCTGTCAGGACCTGTCGCTCGCCGGCGCCGGCGCGGGACTGAAGGGCGAAAGGTCCGGGACCTTCTGGCCATTCTGGGATTTGATGAAGGCGCTGCGCCAAGAAGGGCGTGCGCCGTCGCTCATCGTGCTCGAAAATGTCTGCGGCGCGCTGACCTCGCATGGCGGCAAGGATTTTACCAAAATCTGCGAGGCGCTGGCGAAGGAGCGTTACAGGTTTGGCGCGCTGGTCATCGACGCGGCGCTGTTCGTGCCGCAATCGCGCCCGCGGCTGTTCGTCGTCGCGGCGCGAGAGGATGTGGCGATTCCGGCGTCTCTCCTGCGTCATTGCGAGCGTAGCGAAGCAATCCAGAATGATGCCGGGGCTGCTGGATTGCTTCGTCGCTTCGCTCCTCGCAATGACGGCTTCCATACGCGCGCGCTTGTCGCTGCGCACGATTGTCTGCCGCAAGCGCTATGCGCCAATTGGCTCTGGTGGAATTTGCCGGCGCCGCCGCTGCGCAACACGACTCTGTTCGATGTGATCGAAGACGTTCCGACTAGTGTGGAGTGGCGCAGCGTCGAAGAGACAAACGCGCTCATCGCCATGATGAGCGACGTCAATCTCGCGAAGATCGCCGAGGCGAAGCGCGCGCACTGCAGGATGGTCGGAACGCTTTATCGCCGCACGCGCTATCAGAATGGCGTCAAAATCCAGCGCGCCGAGGCGCGTTTCGACGAGGTTGCGGGGTGTCTGCGCACGCCGGCCGGCGGCTCGAGCCGGCAATATGTGCTGGTCGTCGACAAGGGCAGGGTGCGCTCGCGGCTGATGTCGGCGCGCGAGACCGCGCGGCTGATGGGACTGCCGGAAGAATATTTGCTCCCCGCGACCTATAGCGACGCCTATCATCTGACCGGCGACGGCGTCGTCGTTCCTGTCGTGCGGCACATCGCAGCGAGCCTGTTGGAGCCGTTGCTGAAGACATGCGTCGTGCGGGAGGCGGCTTGAGCCCCCACCCTAACCCTCCCCCGCTTCGCGGGAGAGGGAACCATCCCGATCAGCGCTGCCGCGCCAGCCGCAACCTTTATGACGGGCGGTCTCTGCTCCCTCTCCCGCAAGCGAAGCGCCGCGGGGGAGGGTTGGGGAGGGGGTCTTACGCGTGAGCGTGAAAGAAAGTCGCGAGCAGCGCTCCGCCATCATGCGCGCGGTGAAGGGGCGCGACACCGCTCCCGAAATCGCCGTGCGGACGATGTTGAGGCGTTTCGCGCCGTTCTATCGGCTGCATCGCAAGGACGTTCCCGGCAATCCGGACATCGCCTACATCGGCCGCAAGCGCGCGATCTTCGTCCATGGCTGCTTCTGGCACGGGCATGAGTGCCCGCGCGGCGCGCGCAGCCCTAAGGCCAATGCGGAGTACTGGCGCGCCAAGATCGCGCGAAACGTCGCGCGCGACGCCGCGCATCGCGAAAAGCTCGCGGCGCAGGGCTGGCGCGCCCTCACCATCTGGGAGTGCGAGCTGAAGGATAAGGCCGGCGTGGAAAAGAAGCTGCGCGGATTTTTGGGGTAGAGGGCGTTTCTCCTTCTCCCCCCGGCGGGAGAGGGTTATCGCCCCTCAGTCCTTGGCGCGCTCGACATAGGCGCCGTCCTCGGTCTGGATCACGACGCGCGTTCCCGGCTGAATATGCGGCGGGACCATGACGCGCGCGCCATTTGCGAGCTTCGCCGGCTTATAAGACGAGGATGCGGTCTGGCCTTTCATCGCCGGCTCTGTCTCGACGATCTCCAGCGTCACGCGCGGCGGCAACTGAATGCCGACGGACACGCCGTTGAACATCGACAGGATGCAGACCATGCCTTCCTGCAGCCACTGCGCCTGATCGCCGATCACATCGGCGGGCACGATGATCTGCTCATAGCTCGCCTGATTCATGAAGTGATAGCCGTCGCCGTCATTATAGAGATAGCTGAAATCCTGATCTTCGACGAAGGCGCGCTCGACCTGTTCGGTCGTCTTGTAGCGGTCCGAAGTTTTGACGCCGTCCGAGAGGCGGCGCATGTCGATCTGCGTCGTCGGCGTGCCCTTGCCGGGGAAAAAACTTTCGGCGGTCAGGACGACGTAAAGCTGCCCGTCATCTCTCTCGATGATATTGCCCTTGCGAATCGAACTGGCGATGACTTTCACGTCCGTATCCCTTATTGCCGGCCTGGTTTATGAACGGCGGTCAGACCATATTTCGGGCGCGCCGGCAATCCGGGCCCCGCCTCGCGGAGACCTTATGACGCGCGCGTCGCCTTGGTGGGCCCGGGATGTTTATGCCGACCGCAAGCCCTTTCTCAAGGGCCGGGCGGCGATCGCCGCCGCCATCCGACGCTTCTTCGCCGCGGAAGGCTTCGCCGAGGTCGAAACGGCGGCGCTTCAGCTATCCGGCGGCAATGAAACGCATCTTTCGGCCTTTGCGACGGAGCTGATCGGCTCGGGTGGCGAGCGGAGCCGGCTCTATCTCCATACCTCGCCGGAGTTTTCCTGCAAGAAGCTGCTCGCGGCGGGCGAGGAGCGGATTTTCACCCTTGCGCGCGTCTTTCGCAATCGCGAGCGCTCCGCCCTGCATCATCCGGAATTCACCATGCTGGAGTGGTACCGCGCCGATGCGCCGACCCTGCGGCTGATGGAGGACTGCGCCGGACTGCTGGCGAGCGTGGCGCGGGCGGCGGGCGCGACGGATTTCGCCTGGATGGGCCGCGTTTGCGATCCATTCGAGGAGCCGCAGATCATCAGCGTCTGCGACGCCTTTGCGACCCACGCCAGCATTGATTTGGAATCTCTGCTCGACGACCGCGACGGGCTCGCGCGCGCCGCCGCGCGCGACGGTATACGGGTCGTCGAAGACGACGGCTGGTCGGATCTTTTCAGTAAGATCGTGTCCGAAAAGATCGAGCCGATGCTCGGTCGCGAGCGGCCGACCATTTTGACGGATTATCCAGTGAGCGAAGCGGCGCTCGCCCGCGCCAACGCCGACGATCCGCGCTTCGCCGATCGTTTCGAACTCTATGTCTGCGGCGTCGAACTCGCCAACGGCTTCGCCGAATTGACCGACGCGGCGGAGCAGCGTCGGCGCTTCGAGGCGCAGATGCAGGAGAAGCGCCGCATTTACGGCGAGACCTATCCGATCGACGAGGATTTTCTCGCTGCTCTGGCCGAGATGCCACCGGCCTGCGGCGTCGCGCTCGGCTTCGACCGGCTGGTGATGCTCGCGACGGGAGCGGCGCGCATCGAACAGGTGCTGTGGACGCCAGTGGCCGAGCGCGGCACGGCGCTCTAGTTATCATTCAAATAAACGACGCGATGCTGGCGCGCACGTCCTAAGCTGGCAAGGACGTCCATATTGGCGCCATTTGGCGGCGAACGCGGTCGATGCGCGCGCGCACGCCGCGCATGATTTCATGGAGGGCGCAATGGGCCTCAAAATATTGCTGAAAACTGTTGTGGCCATCGCTCTGACGATGGCGACAGCCGCCATGGCGCAGCAGAAAGAGACCCCGGCCGCGCCTTCCGCGCCCGTGACGACGTTCGACGATAAGCTCGTCAAGATTGGAGAACTCGCCCCCGGCTTCGGCGGCATGTATTTCGACGATAAAGGCGCGCTGCAAGTCTATATGAAAAACGCCCCCGAACTGCGCAGCGCGGACGCAATGAAAGCCGCGCGGTCGCAGGTCACGTCGGCCATCGCCAGCGTGCTCGGCGCGGAGTTCCTGACGCAAAACGCCGCCGCCAAGGGCCGCGCTCAAGAACCGAACATCATCAAGGGCGACTACGACGTCGTCGAACTCGCCAAATGGAAGAAAAGCTTCAGCCCGGCGCTTGATGGCCAGGAAATCGTCTTCGTCGATCTCGACGAACGCCGCAATCGCGTGACCATCGGCGTCGTCGGCGATCCGTCGCGCCAAAGATTCGAAGCTCTGGCGAAATCGCTGGGCGTTCCCTTCGAAGCGCTCATCATCGAAGAGACTCAGCCGATCCGTTTCCACGCGTCGTTGCGCGATAAACGTCGGCCGGTCCCCGCCGGCGTTCAGATCGAAATCGACACCGGCGTTTTCGCCTACAAGATCTGCACGCTTGGTTTCAACGTGGTGCGCAATGGCCGCGACGGCTTCGTGACCAATTCTCACTGCACCAAGAATCGCGGCGTCAGCAACGACGACGATTTCCATCAGCCGAACGATCCGCTGTTTTCCGGCAATAAGATCGGCGACGAGGATAGCGATCCGCGATACTTCACCGGCGGCGTGTGCCCGTCGGGCCGGAAATGCCGCTTCAGCGACAGCGCCTACGCCGACTACCGAATCGACCGCGGGCGCTTCGAAATCGCGCGAACGACGAACAATACCGGCTCGCTGACGATCAACGGCTCTCCGAGCACATTTCTGATCGTCAGCGAGACGCCGGACTCCGTGGTGGGCATGAGGCTCAACAAAATCGGCCGCACGACCGGCTGGGCCTTCGGCGACGTGCGCGCGACCTGCATCGACGTCAATGTCGCGGACACGGACATCAGGCTCTTGTGCCAGAGCCGCGTTGGTCGGGTGAGCGGGACGAACAAGCTCACAGACCATGGCGACAGCGGCTCCCCCGTCTTCTCCATCCTGCCGACCGGCAGTCAGGCGAGCCTGCATGGCATTCTGTGGGGCGGACCCGACGACGGCAGCTCCTTTGTTTTCAGCCCGATGAGCATGATCGAGCAGGAGCTCGGGCCGCTCACCACCTTCACGGCGCAGCAGCCGCCGCCCCCGCCGCCGCCGGAGCCGACGCCGCGTGAGCAGTGCCTGCGGGAATGCAACGCCGAGCGGGACGCCTGTCTCGCCGACGGCGGCCTGGGGTCGCAATGCATCCCCGCCTGGCGCCGCTGCCGGGAGCAGTGCCCGGCGCGGTAGCCCCCGCAGTTCGGGCAGGCGTCTGGCCTGGGAGGGACCGCCCAGGCCGGCTCCGCTTCCAAATTCCCCCGCCTTGGGGTATGAGACGCTGCATCGCAACAACAGCCAGCGTCTCCAGTTATCGGCCGCTCTCGGGCGGCCGCAGAGGCGGCTGTTTTACCTGGCCGGCCTTTGAACATGCAGCTGCGCAACATCGCCATCATCGCCCACGTCGACCATGGCAAGACCACGCTCGTCGACCGCCTGCTCCAGCAGTCGGGCGCCTTTCGCGAAAACCAGCGCGTCGCCGAGCGCGTGATGGATTCGAACGATCTCGAAAAAGAGCGCGGCATCACCATCATGGCGAAGGCCACCTCCATCACCTGGAAGGATGTGCGCATCAACATCGTCGACACGCCCGGCCACGCCGATTTCGGCGGCGAGGTGGAGCGCATCCTGTCGATGGTCGACGGCGCCATCGTGCTCGTTGACGCCGCCGAGGGCCCGATGCCGCAGACGAAATTCGTCGTCGGCAAGGCGCTCAAGATCGGCCTGAAGCCGATCGTCTGCGTCAATAAGGTCGACAAGCCCGACGCCCGCGTCTCGGAAGTCGTCAACGAGGTCTTCGACCTCTTCGCCGCGCTCGACGCCACCGACGAGCAGCTCGACTTCCCGATCATCTACGGCTCGGCCAAGCAGGGCTGGATGGCCGAGGAGCCGACCGGCCCTCAGGACGGCATGGCGCCGCTCTTCGATCTCGTGGTCAAGCATGTGCCGGCGCCCACCGTCGAGGACGGCGGCTTCCGCATGCTCGGCACGCTCCTCGAGGCCAATCCCTATCTCGGCCGCATCATCACCGGCCGCGTCTTCGCCGGCAGCATAAAGCCCAATCAGGCGGTCAAGGTGCTCGACCGCACCGGCAAGATCGTCGAGCAGGGGCGCGTGTCGAAAATTCTCGCCTTTCGCGGTATTGAGCGCCAGCCGATCGAGGAGGCGGAAGCCGGCGACATCGTCGCCATCGCCGGCCTCGAAAAATTCAACGTCGCCGACACGCTCTGCGCGCTCGACGTGAACGAACCCTTGCAGGCGCAGCCGATCGATCCGCCGACGCTCTCCATGACCTTCCTCGTCAATGACAGTCCGCTCGCCGGCACGGAAGGCGACAAGGTCACGAGCCGCATGATCCGCGCGCGCCTGTACAAAGAGGCCGAGGGCAATGTCGCGCTGCGCGTCGAGGACGCGCCGGCGGGCGACGCCTTCATCGTCTCGGGCCGCGGCGAATTGCAGCTCGGCATTCTGATCGAGACCATGCGCCGCGAGGGTTTCGAGCTTGGCGTCTCGCGCCCGAAGGTCGTCTTCAAGAAGGGCGAGGACGATGAGATTCTGGAGCCGATCGAAGAGGTCGTCATCGACGTCGACGAGGAGCATAGCGGCGTCGTCGTTCAGAAGATGAACGAGCGCAAGGCCGAGATGATCGAGATGCGCCCATCGGGCGGCAATCGCCTGCGTCTCGTCTTCCATGCGCCGACGCGCGGCCTCATCGGCTATCAGGGCGAACTTCTCACCGACACGCGCGGCACGGCGATCATGAACCGGCTGTTCCATGAATATGCGCCCTATAAGGGCGAGATTCAGGGCCGCCGCAACGGCGTGCTGATCAGCAATGATTCCGGCGAAGCCGTCGCCTACGCCATGTGGAAACTCGAAGATCGCGGCCCGATGATGATCGAGCCGGGCTGGAAGGTCTACAAGGGCATGATCGTCGGCGAGCACACGCGCGACAATGATCTCGAGATCAATGTCTTGAAGGGCAAGCAGCTCACCAATATCCGCACGCAGTCGAAGGACGAGGCGGTGCGCCTGACGCCGCCGATCCAGATGACGCTGGAAAAGGCGCTCGCCTATATCGAGGACGACGAGCGCGTGGAAGTGACGCCGAAGTCGATCCGCCTGCGCAAGGTGTTTCTCGACCCCAACGATCGCAAGAAGGCGAAGGGCAAGGCCGCGCTGGTGGAGTGAGGCGTCACGCCTCGCGCCGTCATGCCCGCGCTTGTCGCGGGCATCCACGCGGCGCCCATGCGCGTGTGCCGAAGGCGCTCACCTATAGCTACTGCAAACCCACCGGATCGACGACGCCGCTTGGGCAACCGGGGTCCGTCGCCGGCGCGGCGGCGATGAGGTCGGCGAGCTTGCTATCGGCTTTGACGTCGCCGACCAGTCCGATGGTCATCTCGACAATCAGATTGCGGCCGCCGTCTCTCTTGCATGCGACGCGCACCCGATCGGCGGCGCCGTCGCCGAAGGTCTCATTGAACGCCGCCTTGAGCTGATCGCGCGTGATTTCCTCGCCGATATGCGCCGAAAAAAGCTGCTGAACCTTGGAGCTATTCAGCTGCGACATCAGCGCCAGCGCGTGCGAGAAATAGGCGTCCGCCGCGCTTCCCGGGAAGCACGTGCCATGTTTGATCCACTCGTGCCGTTCGAGCAGCGACATCGTTCCCGGCATGACTTCCGACAGCGCGTGCCTTGTCGCGTCGGAGAGTTCGGGCTCGGGCAGGCCGTTCCACCGGTTGTCCTTATCGGCGGCGACGATGTGGCGATCGACGTTGCAATATTGTTTTTTGGGCCAGAGTCCATGCAGCGTGAAATGCGTCGCGTCGAACCGGTCGGGTCTTTGCGTTTCGCATTCCGTCTTGTCGGGCTTGCCTTCGCAAAAAGCTGGCTGCCAGCTCACGGCGAGGATGTAATCCGGCTTTTGCGCCGCCGCGCCGCCGTCAGGCTCTTGCTCGCCGGGGGCTTCTCCGCCGCCGCTCCCCGGCTGGCCGCCGCCATCGGCCAGCGTCGCCTCGCCGCATCCGACCGCGACCCACCGGCGCCCCGGATGAGCGTCGGGGACATCGATGAGATAATGCGTCGCGTTCGGCTTGTTCTTGGCGAAAATGGAATAATGCCCATTCGGCTCGACGCTGACATTGCCCGGATTGGCGCCGGTTCTGATCGATTGAAGTGCGGGACAGGACTGACGGGCGACGAAGGTTCCCGATGCAGGCGTATCCGCCGTCGCGCCAGAGGCGACGAGCGACAATGACGAGCAAAACAGCATTCGAACAGCGCGTGCGCGCATGACGCCAACTCCAAAAAACATCAGCAACTCGGGCGAGGGTAATCCGGGCGGGGAATGCGAGCAAGCAGCGTCTGCTTGCGCGATCGTTTCGACTTCGGCGACAGGGACCTTCTCAGGAAGATGAAACTCCGGCCGCTCTCCTCAGTTGTATGGACGCGTATTGCAGGGAGCGCGGACATGCCCAAACATCAAACGCCGGAACAGAAGAAAACCGTCGAGCGCGTCATGCATGAGTACAAGCATGGCGAGCTGGAGAGCGGCGGGGGAAAGAAAGTGAAGAACCCCAAGCAGGCGGTCGCGATCGCGCTGCATGAGGCGGGCGCCTCGAAATTCGAGAGCCCGGAAAAGAACAAGGAGAACCTGCGCAAGACGAAGGCGAAGGAGCGCAGTGGCAAAACGGCGAAGGCGCAGAAGGAAGGGCGCTGAATGTCTCGCGTTGGACGGCGTCGTCGAGGTCGGAAAGCAACCTCATCCTGAGGAGCGACCGAAGGGAGCGTCTCGAAGGACGAGGTTGCGTCGCCCTCGTGCTTCGAGACGGCTGCTGCGCAGCCTCCTCAGCATGAGGGCTTAGGGAGCGCCTCAAACAGGGCTCGTTACGGGCGCGTCATTCGGCGCTCAACGCCTCTCTCAACCGCGCCAAATCCTCCGGCAATTCGCTTTCAAACATCATCTCCTCTTTCGTCACCGGATGCTCGAACCCCAGCGTCGCGGCGTGCAGCGCCTGGCGGTCCAAACGCTCGACGATCTCGCGCGCGGCGGGCGCCAGTTTCGCGACCTTGGTTTTAAAGCCCGCGCCATAGGTTTTGTCGCCGATCAGCGGATGGCCGATATGGGCCATATGCACGCGGATCTGATGGGTGCGGCCGGTCTCCAGCTGGCAGCGCACAAGCGCGGCGACGCCGTAATCTTCGACCTTCTCCCAATGCGTGATCGCCTCGCGGCCGCGCGCTTCCGACACGACCGCCATTTTCTCGCGCTGCGTCGAATGGCGGCCGAGCGGCGCGTCGACAGCGCCATGCGCGCGGTCGGGAACGCCCCAAACGAAGGCGAAATATTCGCGCGTCAGCGACAGTTTACGGCCGTGATCGGCAAAGAGGCGGGAGAGGCCATGATGCGCGGCGTCGGTCTTGGCGACGACCAAAAGGCCGCTTGTATTCTTGTCGATGCGATGCACGATGCCGGGCTTCTTTACCCCGCCGACGCCGGAAAGGCTGTCGCCGCAATGGGCGATCAGCGCATTGACCAGCGTGCCGCTTTCATGCGCGCTCGCCGGATGCACGACGAGCCCGGCGGGCTTGTCGATCACGAGGAGATGCGCGTCCTCATAGACGATGTTGAGCGCGATATCTTCGCCCTGCGGCTCAGCCGGCGTCGCCGGCGGCACGTCGAGCGTCACGTGATCTCCGGCGCCAAGCTTCTTCGCCGGATCGCGCGCCGTCTCGCCGGCAAGGGTCGCGCGGCTGTCCTCGATCAGCCCCTTGATGCGGCTGCGCGACAGATGCGCGGCGACGATCTCCGGCTGTTCCGCCAGAAAGCGGTCGAGCCGGGCGCCGGCGTGCTGCGGCGCAACGAGAAATTCGAAGCGCTCGGCGGATGCGTCAATTTGAGGCAGAGCCTTGACCGTCATTCAGCTTTTTTTCCGCGCGCCGACGCGCACATGATATGAGAGCCACCGAAACGCAGGCGTGGCGCGAGCGGAGGCGTGAACCTCCGCCATTTTGCGCATCGAAAAACGCCGCCCAAGGGAGGCTCTTCCATTAGCGACGCCGAGGCTCCGTTCTGCGCCGTCGTCGGCGCGGGCCCCGCCGGTCTATTCGCCGCCGACGCCCTCGCGCGCGCTGGCGCGCGCGTCGTCATCTATGAGCACAAAGCGAGCCCCGCGCGCAAATTTCTGATGGCGGGGCGGGGCGGGCTCAACATCACCCATAGCGAAGGCCTGGAGCGCTTCATCTCCCGCTATGGCGCGGCGGCCGCGATAATCGCGCCGTTCATCCGCGCCTGGCCGCCGCAGGCGCTGCGCGATTTCTGCGCCGAGCTTGGCGAGCCGACCTTCGTCGGCTCCAGCGGCCGGGTGTTTCCGGCAAGCTTCAAGGCCTCGCCGCTCTTGCGCGCCTGGCTGGCGCGGCTGTCGCGGCTCGGCGTCACGATCGTGACCCGCCATGACTTCGCGGGCTTCGCCGAATCCGGGGCGCTGCGCCTGATCGGCCCGGATGGCGAATTCACCCGCAAGGTCGACGCCCTGGTGTTGGCGCTCGGCGGCGCCTCCTGGCCGCGGCTCGGCTCCGACGGCGCCTGGGCGGCACGGCTTGGCGCGGAAGGCGTGCGCATCATGCCGCTCGTCGCCGCCAACAGCGGCGCTCTGATCGAGTGGAGCGCGATCTTTCGCGCCGATTTCGAAGGCCAGCCGATCAAGACGGCGGTGCTGCGCCACGGCGCGTCTACCGCGCGCGGCGATGTCGTCGTCACGCGCGCCGGGCTCGAAGGCGGGCCGGTTTACGCGCTCTCCTCGCAGCTGCGCGACGTGACGCAAAAACACGGCCCGACGACGCTGTCGATCGATCTGCGGCCCGACACCAGTCTCGAATGCCTGACGCGCAAGCTGTCGCGGCGTCCGCAGAAACAGTCGCACGCAAATTTTCTGCGCAAGGCCGGATTCTCGAAAGTCGAGATCGGGCTCCTGCGCGAGGCGCGCGGGGACGGCCTGCCGCGCGACGCGGAAACGCTTGCCGGGCTCATCAAGAATGCGCCGCTCACCGTCACAGGCGTCGCAGGTCTTGAGCGCGCCATCTCGACCGCCGGCGGCGTCTCCTTCGACGAACTCGATGACAATCTGATGCTCAAGAAGCTGCCGGGCGTTTTCGTCGCGGGCGAGATGCTCGACTATGACGCGCCGACGGGCGGCTATCTGTTGCAGGCGGCCTTCGCCACCGGACTGGCGGCCGGCCGCGGCGCCGCCCGCTATCTCGGCCTTTCGCCGGATCAATCCGTCGCGCCGCCCGAGTCTGGTCAAACGGGCTTGTCGCCCCGCCAGTCGCCAAATGGGCGCGCCCCGGAAGCATCGAACAAATACAGCCTGTAGACCTCCGCTGCGCCGCCCTCCATGCCGGGCGATCCCGCCGGCATGCCCGGCGCGGCGAGGCCGACGGCGTTCGGCCGCTCCTTTAGGAGCTGCGCGACCGCCTGCGGGGGAACATGGCCTTCGACGATGTAGCCGTCGATCTCCGCGGTGTGGCAGGAGGACAGCGCCTCAGGCACGCCGAGGCGCTTCTTCACCGACGGCATATCGGCTTCGACGACCTCCTCGACGACGTAGCCGGCCTCGCGCATGCGCGCGCTCCACGCGCCGCAGCACCCGCACGTTGGGCTCTTATGCATCACGACCTTGGTCGCGCCTTCGGCGCGCGCCCATCCGGGGACAAGCGCCGCGACGGCGGCGAGCCGCAGCGTATCGCGTCGGGTGAAGTCATTCGCCATGAGCGTCGGTCCTTGTCTCGCGCGCTCCATGCGCGCCCGTTCGAATGCGGGCGCATCGTCGGAGCGGCATTCGCGCGAAGTCGTTTGCGGTAGTATGTCGGTGTCGCCGGCAAGAGCGGCAAGACGTTGCGCGAACGTAGCGCTTACCATCGGAAGGGGTGCATGAGCCAATCCGCCGTTAGCCCGCACATCGCCGACGACCTGCTCAGCGAATTCTCGCTTCTTGGCGGCCCCCTTCACAGGCTTGGAAGGCGGCTCGGCCTTGTCCGCCTTGGGCCGAATACGCTGCCCCTGGGGATTGCTCTGGGACTGTTCCCTTGGATCGTCCTCGTCGCCTTGGCGGCGCTTGAAGGCGATCGCGGAAAGTTCTTTTCGCTCTCCGTCATCGGCGGGCACGTTCGGTTGTTGGCGGTGATTCCGCTGCTGTTCTTTTGCGAAACCACGTTTGATCGGCAAGCGAGGGAGTTTCTCTCGACCCTTCTGCGTTCCGGCGTGGCGTCGACAACGGCGCTTTCCGCCTTGCAGGCTGAAGTTCGAAGCCTCGCCCGCTGGAGCAATTCCTGGATTCCGGATGCGACCTCGCTCGCGGCGACAGTGCTGATGTTTCTTTTCGCGGCGCAGCTTCATCTGTCTGGAAAGACCGCGTCGCCCGAATCGGGCCGAGCCTTGGCCCTCATGCCGCTCGCGGGCCTGTGGTACTGGATGGTCTGTCTGCCGCTGTTTCGCTTTCTGGCGTTTCGTTGGGTTTGGCGGCTGGCGCTCTGGTGGCGTTTCCTGTGGCGCCTTGCTCGAATGGAGCTTCACCTGACGCCGACCCATCCAGACGGCGTTGGGGGCCTCGGATATCTCGAAGTCGTCCAAACTCATTTGGCGCCTCTGGCGTTCGCCATTTCACTGCTCGTCGCCGCCGGATTCGCCGAGGAAATGTCGACGGGCGCGTCTTTTGAGCCGATCTATCTGGCGACGGCCATGATTGTGATCATCGACATCGTGCTGTTTCTCGGTCCGCCCTGCTTCTTCGCATTCAGGCTGATGGAATGCAGAGAACGGGGACTGCGCGACTACACGGTGCTTGCCGCGCGATACGTTGAGGACTTCGAGCGCAAATGGCTTGGCGAAGCGTCTCACGCCGAAGAGCCTTTGCTGGGGACGCCGGATCTGCAATCGCTTGCCGATCTCGGCAATAGCGTCGGGGTTGTGCGCAATATGCGCCTGGCGCCCGTCAGCATTCGCCTGCTGGCTATCATTCTCGCCGCGGCGCTGCTGCCGATGCCGCCGCTCTTCTTGTTCAAATATCCTGTCGCCGAGATGGCTCAAAAGCTCTTCATGAAGCTGACGGGACTCTAACGAACATAAAGCCGTTCCGTTGGGCGCGGCGCATTCCCCTCGGGCCCCAAGACGCATATGCTGCCGATATGCTGCCGTCGCCCTTCTGGTCGGAACTCTCGCTGCGCGACATGCGCGCGCATGACATGTCGCGCGTCATCGCCGTTCTGCCGATCGCGGCGGTGGAGCAGCACGGGCCGCATCTGCCGCTCGGGGTTGACGCGATGATCATGGAAGGATGCATCGATCAAGTCGCGGCGCGCCTGCCCGAAGATCTCGAAGCCGTCTTTCTGCCGATTCAGAGCGTCGGCGTTTCGCCCGAGCACCGCGACTTTCCCGGCACGCTGACGCTGACGAATGAGACCGCGTCGCGCCTCCTCCTCGAGATCGCAGAGGGCGTCCTGCGCACAGGCGTGAGAAAGCTGGTGCTCCTCAATTCACATGGCGGCAATTCGGCGCTCCTCTCGCAGACGGCGCTCGATCTGCGCGCCCGCTTCGGCGCGCTGGCGGTCATCGTCTCCTGGGCGCGTTTCGGCTATCCGGACGGACTGTTCTCTGCGGCGGAGCTGCGCCACGGCATTCATGGCGGCGAAATCGAAACGTCGCTCATGCTCGCTTTCCGGCCGGACCTCGTCGACATGGCGCGCGCCAAAAACTTCCCGCCGGCGACGCTCGACTTCGAGCGCGATTTCGCCTGGTTGCGCGCGGATCGACCCGCCGGCTTCGGCTGGATGGCGCAGGACCTCTCGCCTGCGGGCGCCATGGGCGACGCGTCCAAAGCCAGCGCTGAAAAGGGCGAAGCGGTGGCGGATTATTGGGCGACGGCCTTCGTTGAATTATTGCGCGACGTCGAGGCGTTCGACCTGACGCGGCTCAAGAGCATGGACGACTGAGCCCTCACGCCGCCGGCGCTGTCCAGGGATAGGTCCAGGTCTCGGTGAGCGCGCGTCCATGCGCGCGCAAAAACAGGCGGAGATCGGCCGTGCTGCCCGGCTCCACCGCGACGTCGAAGAGCGCGCGTAGACCGTCGATGTGCATATTGGCTGCGACGTTCGCGCGCAGCACGCGCCCGGCGCTCGTCGTCGCCACCGCTTCGACCTGGCCCGGATCGGCGACATAATAGGCGAGATCGCCGCCGGCGAAGTCGACGATAAAGCGATGCGCCCCGGGATTAACGGGCTCGGCCGAGCCAAGCGCTCGCGCCGGCGCCTCGAAGGTGTTGACGACCATGCCGTTGGGCGCGAGTTGCGGCATGTCGAGCCCGGCGGTGATACGATAGGCGTAAACGAAGGGCGCGCCGGGCTCGGGAGATTTCGCCGGCGTCCAGCTCGCGACGATATTGTCGTTGGTTTCGTCACGCGTCGGCAGTTCGAGCAGTTCGACGCGGCCTTCGCCCCAGTCGCCCATAGGTTCGACGAAATAGCTCGGGCGGTTTTCATAGGCGAGGTCAAGATCCTGATAGGACTCGAACGTCCTGTCGCGCTGCAGTAGCCCAAAGCCGCGATTATTGTTGTCGAGAAAGGACGAGATCCGCGCGCGGGGAGGATTGGCGAGCGGGCGCCAGAGCCATTCGCCGGCGCCGGTATGGATCAAGAGCCCGTCGGAATCGTGCAATTCGGTGCGAAAGCCGTCGCGCACGTCCCGGTCGTTTTCGCCGGTCAGATACATCGACGTGAGCGGCGCGAGGCCGAGCTTCATCCCCGCGCGCCGCGGGAAAAGCGTCGCCTGGATTTCGAGTGCACTCTCCTGTCCAGCGAAGAGATCGAATCTGAAGGCGCCTGTCGCGGCCTCGCCGTCGAGCAGCGCATAGAGCGTCGCGTGATTGCTGCCCTTCTCCGGCGTTTCGATCCAGAATTCACGGAAGAACGGAAAGCTCTCGTGCTCGGAGCCGGTCTCGACGCAAAGCGCTCGCGCGGAAAGCCCATATTTCTGATCGCGGCCGAGAAAGCGGAAATAGCTCGCGCCGAGGAAGGAGATCACCTCGTCGTGGACATGAGGCTCGTTGACCGGGAAATGCAGGCGAAAGCCGGCGAAGCCGGTGTTGACGGGGGGAGCCTTGTCGACCTTGAGGCGGCCATAGTCGAAGAGCGCCGGCGAATAGGGAATCGGCGTCGCGATGCCGTCGCGGATCATATTCACCGTCATCGGGCGACGATAGAGAAAGCCGAGATGGAACGTCTCTAGCCGGAAGCCGCCGTCCGCGCCCGCGAAAATATCATGCTCGCGCTTGAATCGGATCCCTCGCCATGTGTCGAAGTCCAAAGCGTCGAAGGGATCCGGCAGACGCGGCGGAACCGTAGTGTCGAAGGGCGCCAGCGCCAGGTCGTGCGCCCGCTGCACGACGTTCTCAAAGCCGAATCGCGGCTTGGGAACGTCGGAGGCCGCCAGCGCCGGGTCTTTGAGCGCAAATTGCGCGCCTATTGCAGAGAGCGCCCCGGCGAATTGGCGCCGTGTAATTCGCGTCATTCCCGCGTCCGAACCAAGGTCTTGCCTTCGCTGATTGACTGCTGCTCTAGCCTCATCGTCTCGCTTGCGCAAGGAGCTGGCGGCTCAAGGCGGGGCGCGCGACCAACATGCATCACCCGCTGAAAAAATAATCGCATGGCGCAAAAACCGCTTGTCTCAGCGGCAAAAGCGCGTATCTAAGTCCTTGCCCAAATCGCACGTGCCTGTGGTCGTGTGTCGGTAGGCGGGGATCCGGACAAGAGGCCGGTCAACCGCCAGCGTAAAACCGGCAGCCGGAGGCGAACCGGCGAACTCCGTCTCTGCGGAGGATCGCGACTTAAAGCAACGACGGACCGGGCTTTTTCGTCTCTGTCGACCCTCCAAAGGTCGGCGTACCGAAGAGGCTTGTCTTTCTTGCCGGGCGTGCGGATCGGGATTCTCCCCTTCCAATCGATGGCTGTCCTCGCGGAAGCGTGCGCGCTTAGGCGCACATCAATTCGCATCGGTCAGTCAACGGCGCATCAACCAGCCGTGTGAGCGCTTGCGCTCGCGCGGCCTTGGACAGCTAAACCCAACGTTCGTCGCGTCTCCATCGCGCGCGGGCGAACGGAGCGGCGTGTCCGTTGACGCTCAACGATCTGGGCGCGGTTCGCCGCGCAAGGGGGCCACAATGACCGACCGTATTCTCGATTTCCTCGCCGAGCGCCGACGCAACGGGCGCGACAACGGACCTTGCCTCGTCGTCGATCTTGACGTCGTACGCGAAAACTATGTCGGCTTCGCCAAGGCGTTGCCGGATACGCGCGTCTTCTATGCGGTGAAAGCCAATCCGGCGCCGGAGGTGCTTTCGCTGCTCGCTTCGCTCGGTTCGTGCTTCGACACGGCGTCCGTCGTCGAAATCGAGCAGGTCCTCGCCGCCGGCGCCACGCCCGACCGCATCAGCTTCGGCAATACGATCAAGAAGGAGCGCGACGTCGCGCGCGCCTATGCGCTCGGCGTGCGGCTCTTCGCGGTCGACTGCGAGGCGGAAGTCGAAAAGATCGCGCGCGTCGCGCCCGGCTCCAAGGTCTTCTGCCGCATTCTCTGCGACGGCTCCGGCGCCGAATGGCCCTTGTCGCGCAAATTCGGCTGCGCCCCCGAGATGGCGCCGGGCGTTCTGGAACATGCCCACAGGCTGGGACTCAACGCCTATGGCGTTTCGTTCCATGTCGGCTCGCAGCAGACGAATCCGCGCATGTGGGACGCCGCGCTGAAGTCGGCGTCGGAGATCTTCCGCGAACTCGCGGAGCGCGGAATCAATTTGCAGATGGTCAATCTCGGCGGCGGCTTCCCGACGAAATATCTCAAGAACGTGCCGGCGGTGAAGCAATACGGCAATGCGATCTTCCGGGCGCTGTCGAAGCATTTCGGCAACCGCATTCCGGAGACGATCATCGAGCCGGGCCGCGGCATGGTCGGCAACGCCGGGCTGATCGAAGCGGAAGTCGTGCTGATCTCGAAGAAGTCGGAGGAGGACAGCGAGATTCGCTGGGTCTATCTCGACATCGGCAAGTTCAACGGCCTCGCCGAGACGACCGACGAGATGATCCGCTATCCGATCCGCACGCCGGCGGACGGCGCGCCGACGAGTCCATGCGTCGTCGCGGGCCCGAGCTGCGACAGCGTCGACGTGCTCTACGAGAAGCAACCCTATCAGCTGCCGATCTCGCTGGAGATCGGCGCGAAAGTGCTGATCGAGGGAACCGGGGCCTATACGACGACCTATTCGGCCGTGGGCTTCAACGGTTTCCCGCCGCTCGAGACGCATGTGATCTGAGCGAGTCGATCGTTTCCCTCGTCCTTCGAGACGGCCTCTTCGAGGCCTCCTCAGGATGAGGGAACGAGATGGCGGCTGCCCTATCCGCCCTCACTCTGAGGAGCGAGCGAAGCTCGCGTCTCGAAGGGCGAGGGCGGGAACAATCCAACCCAGTCCCGTTCGGCGGGCGCGTCATGCGCCAGGCGCGAGGGTCGCTTGTCCTTCTTAAGGGAGGAAAAGATGGCCTTTGAACTTGTATGTCCCAATCACGTCGCGCCGGAAGCGCTTGTCGCTCTTACGCCATTTGCGATTCGCGATGAAGCGCCGGGCGACGCAAAGGCGCGCGAAGCTTTGCTCGACGACGCTTTTGGTCCCGCGCGGTTCTTGAAGACCTGCCAGCGGCTGCGCGACGGATCGGCGCCGGCGCCCGGGCTCGCGCTGGTCGCGACCGACGGCGTCGGCGGACTTATCGGCACGCTGCGGCTTTGGCCGGTTCTTGCCGGCGGGCGTGCGGCGCTGCTGCTGGGTCCGCTCGCCGTCGCGGGGCAAGCGCGTTCGCTCGGCGTCGGCGGCGCGCTGATTCGCGAGTCGCTCGTGCGCGCGGCCGACTTGCGCCATCGCGCCGTGCTGCTCGTCGGCGACGCGCCGTATTATGCGCGCTTTGGATTCGAGCGGCGCCTTACAGAGCGCCTGACGATGCCAGGACCGGTGGAGCGCGCCCGCTTTCTCGGATTGGAGCTTGTCGAAGGGGCGCTACACGGGGTTCGCGGGCGGGTCGTCGCCGCTTCCACGCCCGCGATCGATCTGCCGCAGGCCGCGTAAGGCTCACCAATAGGCGAGAATGCCGCTCGCGAGCGGGTAGGAGAGGCCGGCGCCAAGCGCGACGCCGGCGGCGACGTCGCTCGGGTAGTGGTGCGCCGTCGCGATTCGCGACCAGGCCATCGACAGCAGAAGTAGGCCGGCCGAGAGCGTCGTCGCCGGCCAGGCGATGACGATGGGCGCGAGCACGCCGGTCAGCGTCATCGCGTGGCCGCTCGGAAAGGAATGATCGTCGAGAGTCTTCAACAGCGACGGCAGCCGCGCGTCGACATGGAACGGGCGTTTGCGGCCGAAGCGGCGCTTGATGATCGGATAGAGCAAATGCAGCAGCGCGGCGTTCATGCCGGCGAGCGCCGCGACATGCAGCCCCTGCCAGCCGAGGCCGATGAGGACGATGGGCGCGAGGATCAGATAGATCCAGCCATTGCCGAGCTTGCTGATGGCGATTGCGAGGAATCTGCCAGTTGCGGAGCGCGCCGTTCGAGAGAAGAGATGAACCGCCGCGAGGTCAAGTTCGAAGAGACGTTGGCCCCAAGTGGCGGCGACGCCGATGTCTGTTTGCGGCTTTGATGACGCGTCTCGCGTCAGCTTCGCCAGCTGGTCCGATGTGAACGCCATGACGCAAGGCTACGCGACGGACGCTGCGGTTTCGCGACGCGGAGGCTGCGTTTCAGTGACGAAGCGATAGAGGTTGCGTGACGTTTATGCGATGTTTTGATGACGCCGCTAGAGCGCTTCCCGATCACATGGAATCATGTGATCGATAAGGAATCGCTCAAAATCAAAACGTCGGAGCAGGTTCTCTCCTAAAAAAAGTCTGTCAGCTTTTTGGGAACCTGCTCTACGCGGGCGCGTGTTTGGCGAAGGCGCTGCGAAAGACGGCGTCGAAGGCGTCAGCGTCGACGTCGACCGTTTCGATCTCCACGCCGTCTTCGGCGACGCCGGAAAAGCGATATTGCGGGTCTGAAAACTCAAGACCTTCGTCGTCTTCGGCGCTCTCGTAAGGCAGCGCGATCTCGACCATCAGCTGTCGCTTCAGCGACAGCGCGCGGCCGACCACCGCGTCGATCCGGCCGTCATCACTGCTGAAATAGCCGTCGAGGATGATCATGCAGACGTCGGCGTTCGGCGCTTCGTCTTCAAGCCATTGCAGCGCCGCCTCGACGCTTTCGGCAACATCAATCTTGCCTTCATCGCTGACGACGAACTGCTGCGGCCTATCGACGCCGGAGTCCGACCGCGCCACGCCGAAGGGCGTCAGCATGTGTCCGCGCGCCAGCGTCGTGACGGCTTTCGCGAAGGCCTCGCCGGCCAATGCTGCGATGGGTTCGTTCCGAGTCGATTCTGCGCGAGTGCTCATGACATTTTCCTCCGAGCGAGCGGAGTTCTGAAGATCAACAGATCGCCGTCATCCGTTTCGAGATTGTTCATACCGGCTTCGTCGCTTCTCGTAGCCATTTGCGCGTCTTTGCGTCGACAAGCGACGAGAGCGTCTTGCGCACAAGCGCGTGATAGGCGTTGAGCCAGACGATTTCTTCCGGCGACAGCAATTTCGGCTCGACGCAATTCAAATCGAAAGGCGCGAGCGTTATGGTCTCAAAACCATACATCTCGCGTTCGCCGCCTTTGATTTCGCGCTTCTCGACGATGACGAGATTTTCGAGCCGGACGCCATATTCGCCGGCGCGGTAGTAGCCGGGCTCGTTCGAGAGGATCATGCCCGGCTGCAACGGCGTCGTCCCGAGCTTCGAGATGCGCTGCGGCCCCTCATGCACCGAGAGGTAAGCGCCAACGCCGTGGCCCGTCCCATGATCGAAGTCGAGCCCTGCCTCCCATAGCGCGCGCCGCGCGAAAGCATCCAGCTGCGCGCCCGAGACGCCCTTGGGAAAGACGGCGCGGGCGATGGCGATATGGCCCTTGAGCACGCGGGTGAAATGTTCGCGCAACTGTTTCGACGCCGGACCGACGACGACGGTGCGCGTCACGTCGGTGGTGCCGTCGAGATATTGCGCGCCGGAATCGACGAGATAGACGCCGCGACCGATCTTGAGATTGCTCGTTTCCGTCACCCGATAATGCGGGATCGCCGCATGTTCGCCGAAAGCCGAGATCGTCGGAAAGGAGATGTCACGCAGGTCGCCGTTCTCGCGGCGGAAGGTTTCGAGCGCTTCCGCCGCGGAGATTTCGGTGAGCCGGCCCTTCGGCGCGGTTTCGGAAATCCAGGCGAGGAATCGCGTCAGCGCCGCGCCGTCGCGGATATGAGCTTCGCGCGCGCCTTCAAGCTCCCTTTCATTCTTGATCGCTTTCGGTAGCGTCGCCGGATCGTCGGCGAGACGCGGCTTGCCGCCGGCCGCGCGCAAAGTTTCGACAAGTTTCGCCGGCGCCGTCGCAGAATCGAAGAGAATGGTCGCGCCGTGCTTGCCGGCCTGCACGAGATCCTCGACGAGGTCTTCAGGCGCCTTCAGCGTCAGAAATTTTTCAAGCGCGGCGCGCACCTTCGGCGAGAGCTTCGCATCGTCGATATAGAGCGCAGGCGCGCCGTCCTTGGGCAGCAGGGCGAAGCAAAGCGGGATCGGCGTATGCGCCACATCGGCGCCGCGAATGTTGAACGCCCAGCAGATCGCATGCGGATCGGACATCAACGCCGCGTCCGCATCCTTCAGCGCCGCGCGCAGCTTCTTGATCTTGGCGCCGGCGCTGGCGCCGGCGAAACGCGCCGGATGAATCGCCACCGCGCCTTTCGGCTCGGTCGGCCGGTCAATCCAAAGCGCATCGATCGGATTGGCGTCGAGCGGAACGAGTTCGATCTTCTTTTCCGCGAGAATTTTTCCGAAGCGTTCGATCTGCGGGCTGGTGTGCACCCAGGGGTCATAGCCGATGCGCGCGCCTTCGCGCGCATGTCCGCTGAGCCAAGCGGCGGGCGTCGTTTCGGCGATGTCGAGCGGCTTGAAAAGCTTCGCATCGATCTCGCCGCGCACCTGAATGACATAGCGGCCATCGACGAAGAGCGCGGCCTCCTTCTCCAGCACGACGGCGAAGCCGGCCGACCCGGTGAAGCCTGTCAGCCAGGCGAGGCGCTCCGCGCATTTGGGAACGTATTCGTTCTGATGCGCGTCGGCGCGCGGAACGAGAAAGCCGTCGAGTCCTTGCCGCTTGAGTTCGGCGCGCAGCGCCTTGAGGCGCGCCGCGCTGTCGCCGCGCATGGCGTCGTCGATGAATGTTTGGAATTTCGCTTCGAACATAGGTTGAAGCTAATCGCGAGCTTTCCGCGTGGCAATGCTTCGCGCATCCGCTTTCCCCCTCCCCAACCCTCCCCCGCTTCGCGGGAGAGGGAGTCCGGTTCGGGTTTCGGCGAAGAACCGCACAACCTGCGTCGTGAGCGTCCCCTCTCCCGCTTTAGCGGGGGAGGGACAGGGAGGGGGCGCTGGACGATCCGCCCCTCCTCAGCACCAGAGTCGCCCAGCCGTCGATGTCGCCCCGCTCGGCCAGGAAGAACCCCTGGGCGCGATAGGCGTCGAGCACGCCGCGCACGTCGCGGGCCAGCAGACCTGAGAGCACCAGCTCCGCGTCGGCCGTCGCGGCGCCGGCGATCTCCGGCGCAAGCAGGCGTAGAGGCTTCGCCAGGATATTGGCGAAGATCAGATCATATTGGCCTTGCAGCGACGGATGGCGCAGCCCGGTGGCGACGACCGGGCGAACATCGGCCCCGGCGTCATTGGCGCGGGCGTTGGCCGAGGCTGTCGCCACGGCGACGGGATCGATATCGCCGCAGGCGACGCGTTGGTGAAAGAGAAGCGCGGCGGCGATCGCGAGAACGCCGGTGCCTGTGCCCACATCGAGAATGCGGCGTGGGCGCCGGCGCTTGGCGATTCTCTCGAGCGCCTTGAGGCAACCCAGCGTCGTGCCGTGATGGCCGGTGCCGAAAGCGAGCGCCGCCTCGATCTCTATGCCGATGTCGTTCGGGCGCCTCCGTCCTCGATCATGGGCGCCATGCACCAGCACGCGGCCGGCGCGGACCGGGGCCAATCCGGCAAGAGCGTTCTCCACCCAGTCCTGCTCGGCGACAGTCGAAAAGCGCGCCGCCCGCGCCGTTTCGGCGTCGGCGGCGGCCTCGATCAGGGCGAGGATCTGCGCTTCGTCGGGCGCGGTCGCGAAATAGACCTCGACGGACCATTGGGGACCGTCATCCAGCTCGAAAGCGGCGGCGGCGGTCTCTGTCGGCTCGAAGGTTTCGACGATGAGGTCGGCGACGGCGCGGGCGCGTTTTTCGTCGCAATCGAGGCGCAGCATGTGGCTGGCGTTATTGGGGGGAAGGCCTTCAAGCATGAGCGCGCTTACCACGGCCGGGGCGCGCGCGTCACCTTTCGCTAGGCGCCGTCGGTCTGTATTGTCGCGCTAGAGGCAAGTTCCAACGAGTTGAAGGCGTGAATGACCGAAAGACTTTCGATTTGCCTGATCGGCCCGAAGAAGGGCGGCAAGTCGTCGCTGCTCGCCTCGCTCGTCGACTGCGTCGCGCAAAGCGCCTTTGGCTATTCGCCGCGCCTGCGCCCCGCGCTGCAGCCGATCACCGAGGCGGAATATTTCGCCGAGAGCGCCGAGCCGAAAAAAGCCAACCTGCTGTCGGTCGAACAGGGCGACTATGAGCGGCTGCGGCGCGAATTCGCCGAGGGCGGCCTCGCCACCGACACGCTCGACACTTACGAATATCGCTTCCGCCTGACGGTCAACGGCGAAGCCCCGCCGGCGGCGGTGCTACGGGGTCCCTGGCTGCTGGAGATCATCGACGCGGCGGGCGAGATCGCCGTGCCGCCGGACGGCGCGGAAGTCGCCATTCTCAATGATGTCAAAGCCAAGCTCGCCCGGCAGATGCTTGAGGCGGACGCCATCGTGATCGTGCTGCCGCTGGTGCGGCTCGAGGATTCCGGCTGGTCCGGCAATCTCGCGCGCCTTATCGACCGGTTGGCGCTGGCGCCTGAGAAAAAGCTCAAGCGGCTCGTCGTCGTTTTTTCCCAATATGAGCGCTTGTTCGCGCGCCTCGGACCGAGCGCCTTCACCTACGCCTGCGATCCGGCGGTGGCGCTGCACGCCTTGCGCAAATCGCTGCGCGCCGTGCAATGGCTGGATCGGCTGCGGGCTCTGGAGGCGCCGAACGGCGGCGCATCGGTGCGCTTCACGGTCTGCTCGGCCTATGGCTTCGTCAAGCGCTTTCAGAATCCCAACATCGATCCGCATCAGCCTGGCGAGCGCCGGTTTCGTCGCGCGGGCCTCGAAGGCGCCCGCGCCTATAATGAATATTGGCGGCCGTTTCTCACCGCCGAGCCGTTTCTTTACGCCGCGCTCGGCCTCGACAGCGCCTTCACCTTTTCCTACCAGCAGCTCGACACGCGCATCGAGGAGATCGGCTAAAGCGCTTCCCGATCACATGGAATCATGTGATCGATAAGGAATCGCTCAAATCAAAATGTTGGAGCAGGTCCTCATCGAAAAAGTCTGTCAACTTTTTCGGGACCTGCGCTAAAGCGAATTTTCGTCAATTCTTGCTTAAGGCTCTGCGCATAGGGTGATCGCGCGGATTTCCCGCGCGAAAGGACGCGCGATGCGCATAGCTGCGCCGAATGGCGACGAAACGGCTGAGATTTCTCTCGAACGGCTGCACTATGGGAAGCTCGCTTTTGGCGCGACGCTGCGCGTGCCGGCGACCGCAGGCTATGGCGTGACCTTGCGCAGTTGCAATCTGCAGCCGGCCGACGATCGGCTGCTTTCGCCGCCGCGTCTGATGGCGCTTCGCCGCTTCGAGCCTGACCTTGTCGATCCTGCTTCTCGACGACGCGGCTCCTTCATCGCGCGGGTCGCCCCGGAGCCGAATTCTCGCCGCGCCATTTTTTTGCGGGCGCGTTTCCGGCCTGAAGACGGCGAAAGCGGCCACGGACGCCTCTATCAGCAGAGCGCCGTCTGGAGCGCGAGCGCGGCGGACTGGCGCCAACATCCGGCGGCGCTCCTCGCCATGGCGGACGCAGAGCTCGACGCGCGACCGGATCTCGTGACCGAAGACGAGACGACGCGCTACAGCGCCGCGCCGGCGCGTTACCTCGTTCGGTTCATCGATCCGCGGGACGTCTGGAGCGCGCTCGAGGATGCGTTGGGAGCGACCCGCTGGGCGACGCCAACGCTCGAATTTCTGGCGCGCGGCGCCGAAACGGGCCAGGACGCGACGCTGACCTTTGGGGCCGACGATTTTGCGAGCGAAACTGAGTTTCTCGGAGCTGTCGGGCTGGCGCTGCAGTTCTTGCCGGCGAGCTATCCACGCTGGCGCGAGATCAGCGTCGTTTCCGGTCTGCTGCACGCGCCGCAGGGTCTTTGCCTGCGCTACCTTCCGTCGCTGCGCGCCGCCGCGCGCGCAACCCCCGTCGCCGCCTGAAGTCCAGAGCGCTTATCGATCACATGGAATCATGTGATCGATAAGGAATCATTCAAAAGCAGAATGTTGGTGCAGGTTCTCATCGAAAAAGTCTGTCAACTTTTTCGGAACCTGCCCTAACCGGGCGAACGCCTGTCCATCTGTGCCGGTTCGGCGATCAGGTAGCGCTCGAGCGCGCCGGAGCGCCGCCGCGGCAGGTTCGCGGCGCCGGCGTCCGAGTAATAGGCGCGCGGGCCGCTGACGACGCCGCCGTCGGCGGAGTAATGCAAGGCGCGGGCGGAGCGCGGCTTCAGCGCCGCGAAGAGCCGCGCCTCAATCTGCCCGACGGTGACGTTGTCGACGAGATAGGCGCCTTTGCGGTCGACGTGAGCGATTTCGTCGCGCACGAGCCGATTGAGAATAGCGACGATATTGTCGTGCACATTGGGCGGCAGCGCCGACATCGCTTCTGCGTCAGGGTCGATCTCGCTCATGTCGCCGTGAACCGGGCGCGCCGCGCGCAAGACGGCTTTCATCGCGCGGATGTCGACGGGCTGCTCCTCGTCGTCGGAGAGATCGATCGGCGCGGCGAACTGACGCCGCTCGCGCGCCTCATAGCCGCGTTTGAAAATCTCCGACAGGAATTTCATGATGAACAGAAAGGCGTCCTGCGCCATTGCCACGCCGATCGCCATCGTCGAATCGGGGGTGAAGCTCCAGAAGGCTTCGCGCGCCAGTTCGAATTTATTGCGCTCGGAACTATGCGTGCGCAAATAGGCGTCGCTTTTTTTCAAAAGCTCGCGCACCTCGTCGTCCGAAAGTCCAGCCGCCTTGCCGGAGACGACGCAGGCGTCGACGAGGGTTTTCGCATCGTTGAAGCCGTTTGCCGCGGCGCCCCTGTCAGACGCCGGCGCCGAGCGAATCTTGGCGACAATCACTGAGAGTTCGTCGCGCAGCCCGGCTTCGAGCCCACATTTCTTATCGAAAGCCGCTCGGGCGGCGATCGTTTCGTCGCGCGCCGAGAGCAGATCGCGCGCCTCCCCCTGCGGTTCGCAGGTGAAGTCGCGCGGCACGCTTCCCGGCAGCGCGTTGGATTGCCGTGCCGCCGCGAGAATCGGTTCGCATAGAGGCTTCGCGTCGCGCACCGCGCGCCACGTCGGCTCCAGGCGCAGCTGGTCGCGCAGCGCGGCGAGGTCGCGCAACGTCGCGTCGAGATCGAGCGCGGCTTCGCCCTTCGGCATCGGACGGCCGGACGCGGCGCTCGCGGTCTCGGCCTTCTGTTTAAGCGTGATCGTCTGCGCGTTGAGCGCGTCGCGCCGCTTCACGGCGTTGGCGCGTTCGTTGGTCGGGCCGGCAAGCGTCTGCCTGAGCGCCGACACGCGTCGCATCGCTTCGGCGGCCTTCTCCTGATGCCCGCGGCAATTTGGGCCGCAGGCCGCGCCCATCCCATCGAGTCCGTGCGCGGCGTCGACGGCGAGCTGTTCTTCCTGACGCGCCGTGGCGGCCATGGACGTCATCTCGTCCTGCTTCGCTTTGATGATGACGTCGAGCTCGGCGATGCTGCGCTCAAGCGCCTCGATTTCGCGTCGCGCGTCCTCGAGCTGACGCATCGCCGCCTGCGCGCTTTCCATTTCCAGCGCGGCCTGGCTCGCGGCCTGCGCAATGACCGCCTGCTGCGCCTCCTGCCGCTTGCGAATGGCGTCGCGCAGCGCCGGCCCGGCCTGCCGCGCGGTGTCGATAAGGCCATCGATCGAATCGAGATAAGCCTTGTAGCTGGGCGTCGCGGCGATGCGCGCCGAGGCCGCTTCGTAAGCGGCGGCGATGTCTTTCGTCGCCGGCAGCAGGACTTCCGTCGCAAGCTCCATCGGCGCCAGCTCGGCGACGATCTTGCGCGAGGAGAGCTTGAAGATGTTGTTGTAGTAGTAGGTGAATGAAAAAAAGGCGGAGATCGAGAAGACGAACGCGAAGACCAGCGCCGTCACGCCGGTCTTGATGATCATGCGTTCGCGGGCCATACGCCGCCGCGCGATGAGCGCCGCAAGGTCGACGCCCAGCGACCAGGATGTCGCGGCCAGCATCGTAAGGACGGCGGTCGTCGCGATCAGCGTGCCCGCGATCCCGATCACGTCTCCGGGCTCCCTCTGCATGATGTCGATCATGCCGGACGAGGTTGTGTAGAAGACCCAGCCCAGAACGGGCAGGGCGGCGGCCATCCCGACGCGGCCGAGGTTGAGATCGCCGCTCCGCAGACGCGCGAGCGGCGAAATCAGAGCGTCGAAAAGACCGAAGCGCCGCCGCGGGGCCGAGGCGTCGGCGACGCGCGCCTGCTGCGCGGAGGCGGTCATCGCGCAGACGCTCTCGACGCTGGAACCAGCCGGCTGCGCATGTCCGCTCCCTTGGAAAAAGCAATGTCGAATTGGTGACGTTGCCGGCGAATTGAGACGGATTTGCGCTCCGGCGCAAGGGCGGACCGCCGCTGCGGCGCAGCGCGTCGGCGGCGCTCCCGTCGGATGCTCGCCGCTCATCGGACCTTGGGGGCGGGCGCCCCCGCCCCGCCCCGCCCCGCTTCCCCTTCCTGAACGATTCGTGCTAGACGGCGAGATTACTGTCTGCGGCTGGGCCGTTCGGCCGCGACTCGCGCTGACGGGCCTTGATCCCGTCAGGTCTCCAAGGGGTCAGCCGTGGCCATTCCGTTCCGCTACATCGCCAAGATCGGCGTCTATCTGCTCAAGCAGCACCTCACGGGCGTGCGGCGCTATCCGCTCGTGCTGATGATGGAGCCGCTGTTCCGCTGCAATCTGGCCTGCGCCGGCTGCGGAAAGATCGATTACCCCGATCACATCCTCAACAAGCGGCTTTCGGTCGAGGACGCGCTGCGCTCCGTTGACGAATGCGGCGCGCCCGTCGTGGTCGTCGCCGGCGGCGAGCCGCTCCTGCACAAAGAGCTGCCGCAGATCGTCGAAGGCGTCGTCGCGCGGCGCAAATTCGCGATCGTCTGCACCAATGCTCTGCTGCTCGCCAAGAAGATCGACCTCTTCAAGCCGAGCCCCTATTTCACCTGGTCGATCCATCTCGACGGCGACAAGGAGATGCACGACCGCGCGGTCTGCCAGGACGGGGTCTACGAGCGCGCCGTCGAGGCGATCAAACTCGCCAAGTCCAAGGGCTTCCGCGTCACCACCAACAGCACCTTCTTTTCCGACGCCGATCCCGAGCGCGTCGCAAAATTCCTCGACGCGACCACGGCGCTCGGCGTCGACGGGATGACGCTTTCGCCGGGTTACGCTTATGAGCGGGCGCCGGATCAGACTCACTTCCTCAACCGCACGCGCACCAAGGAATTGTTCCGCGCCATTCTGCGTCGCGGCCGCGGCGGGAAAGCTTGGGACCTCACCCAGTCGACGCTGTTCATGAATTTCCTGGCCGGCAATGTGAGCTATCGCTGCACCCCCTGGGGGATGCCGCTGCGCACGGTGTTTGGCTGGCAGCGTCCCTGTTATCTGCTCGGCGAAGGCTATGTGCCGACGTTCAAGCAGCTGATGGAGGAGACCGACTGGGACGCGTACGGCGTCGGCAATTACGAGAAATGCGCCGACTGCATGGTGCACTCCGGTTTTGAGGCGACCGCCGTCGCCGATTCGGTTCGCCGGCCCTGGAGGGCGGCCGCCGTCGCACTGTTTGGCGTGCGCACCGAGGGGCCGATGGCGCCTGACGTCTCGCTGGAGAATCAGCGCCCGGCCGAATATGTCTATGACGAAAACATCGCCAAGCTCTCAGAGATCCGCGAGCACGAGGCGCAGCAGCGGGCCGAGCAACGGTCCACAGCGGCTTAGCGAGACGAAGGCGGCGCGGGAGTCGAGGCCCGCCCGGATCATGCCGCCAAGTTGATGCGGCCCGCGGATCAGCTCTCGGGCGACGCCGAGGGCGTGGATGTCGCCTTCAGGGGTCAGCGCTTTGGCGACGAGTGGCGGCAGCGCGCGCGCCGCCGGATCGCTGATCGCGCGCAGCGCGACGAAGGGAATGTCGCGCCGCCGCGCGAATTCTTCGGCAAGATGCGATTCCATGTCGACCGCCACCGCTTGGGCGCCTTCACGCAGCGCCGCCTTGGCGGCTGGATGCATCGCCGGCGCGTCGACGCCGATGATCGCCCCCGGCGCAACCTTGCAGCCGGCGGCCGCGGCGCCTTTCATCAGCACTGAAGAGAGCCGCGAATGGGTGTCGCGCCGCGCGTCGCCCCCAAAGATGGCGTCGGCCACGACGACATGGCCGGGCCGTAGCGCGTAATCGAGTCCGCCAGCGAGTCCGAAGCTAACGACGGCGGAAAAATCAGTTTCGCCAAGCGCGTCGAGCGCTTGCCGCAGGCGCGCGACATTCGCGCCGCTGCACAACGTCTTGACGCCTTCGCCGGCGGCGCAGGCGGCCTCGCGCTTCATGCCGACGATGACGAGTATCGGCGCGAGGGCGCTCAGTTCGGCGGTTTTTCTGCGGCCAGTCGCGCGCGCCATTGCTCCTCCGGCCAAGTCCGTATCAGCTCCATCGAATAAAGCGCTTCTAGAGCCCGACCTGCACGCGCTTGCTGTTGGCGCGCTTCAAATTGCGATAGCGCGCGAGCGCCCAGAGCGGGAAGAATTTTCCGTAGCCATGATAGCGCAGATAGAAGACGCGCGGAAAACCCGTCGCGGTGAAACGCGCCTCATTCCATAGGCCGGCTCCGTTTTGCGTCGATTGCAGATAGGCGATCCCGCGCGCGACCGCCGGATGATCGACGTCGCCCGCGGCCATCAGCCCGAGCAGCGCCCAGGCGGTCTGCGAGGCCGTCGAGGGCGATTTTTCATAGCCCTTGTAATCGAGCTTGTAGCTCGCGAGGTCTTCGCCCCAGCCACCGTCGTCATTCTGAATCGCGGTCAGCCATGCGACGGCCCGACGGTAAGCGTCATGCTCATGCGGCAGGCCGACGGCGTTGAGCGCGCACAGCGTCGACCATGTCCCGTAGATGTAATTCGCGCCCCAGCGGCCGAACCAACTGCCGTCCTTTTCTTGTTCTTTGAGCAGATAGTCGACGCCGCGCTTGAGACATTCGCTCGAGTCGATCGTATCGCCGAGCTGCGCCAGCATCGACACGCAGCGCGCGGAAACGTCCGCCGTTGGCGGATCGAGCAGCGCGCCGTGATCGGCGAAGGGGATGTGGTTCAAATAGTGGCATGTATTGTCCGCGTCGAAGGCGCCCCAGCCGCCGTCCTTCGACTGCATGCCGACGATCCATTCCTTGGCGCGGGCGATGCGTTCGTCATAGGGACGGGACGCGTCATTCGCCGTGAGGCGATCCATCGCCGTCACGACGACGGCCGTGTCGTCGACGTCCGGATAATAGGCGTTGGCGTATTGGAAGGCCCATCCGCCGGGCCGAACGTCTGGCCGCTGCGCCGCCCAGTCGCCCTTGACGTCGAGCACCTGCAAGGGCGCGAGCCATTCGCAGGCCTGGCGCGCCTGTTCACGCGCGTCTTCGTCGCCCGTCTCAAGCAGCGTGTGCGCCGTCAGACAAGTATCCCACACCGGCGAGACGCAGGGCTGGCAATAGACTTCCGTATCGGTCACGACGAGCAGCCGCTCGATCGCCTCGCGCGCCTGTTTCATACGCTCGTCGGCGTCCGGCGCGCCGAGCACGTCATACATCAGCAGGCTGTTGACCATGGACGGAAAGATGCCGCCCAGTCCGTCGACGCCATTGAGACGCTCGGTCGTCCATGTCATGGCCAGTTCGATCGAGCGCTCGCGCGGGCCGCTGGGCATGTGCGGCTCAATCAAACGCAGAAGCTTGTCGATCTGCCCGAAAATATTCGCCCAGGGCCAGGTCTGGTGTTCGCCCTTGGGCCACACCTTCACCTCGTCCGGCGGCGTCGTGAAGAGTTCGGCGATGTGAATGTTCCTGGGGTTCTTCGCCCGCGGCTTTTTCGTCATCAGCACCAGCAGCGGCACGAGAACGGTGCGGCCCCAATAGGAAATCTTGTCGAGGTGGAAGGGAAACCACTTCGGCAGCAGCATGATTTCGACCGGCATCACCGGCACGCCGCGCCACGGAATTTCGCCGTAAAGCGCCAGCAGCGCACGCGTGAACACATTGCTCTTGGCCGCGCCGCCATAGGCGAGGATCGCTGCGCGCGCGCGCGCCATATGCGGCGCGTCGATGTCGTCGCCGATCATCTTGAGCGCGAAATACGCTTTCACGCTGGAGCTGATGTGGAAAGGCCCGTCTTGATAAAGCGGCCAACCGCCGTGATCGCCCTGACAGCGGCGCAGATAGACCGCGATCTTGCGCTCGAGTTCCGCGTCGACCGGCTCGGCGCGGAAATGGCGCATCAGCACATATTCAGCCGAGAGGCTGGTGTCGGCTTCGAGCTCAAAACAAAAATGTCCATCGCCTTTGCCGAGCGACAGCAGCGCGCGCTTGGCGTTCTGAATGCTCGTCTCCAGCGCCTCGCTGGAAACAGCGGTGAAATTAGCGTCAATACGCGCTGCGGCGTTCATGGCAATCCCTTTGTATGTGCGGTCACGCGATGCTGAGCGTCGCGGATTTCGCCGACTCATGATGCGGCTTCACGACGATCTCGACGTCCTGCCCCAGGGCGACGAGAAATCGCATCAGCCGTTCCAGCGAAAACTGCCGGAAATCGCCGTGCAGCAGCTTCGATATATCCGGCTGCTTCACGCCGAAAAGTTTCGCGGCTTGCACCTGCTTCAACCCGCGCTCCTTGAGCAGCGCTTCGATCTTGCGAACGAGCTGCGCCTTAAGGAGGTGGTCTTCGAGTGGCGCCTTGGGCGCGGGCGAGTCTTCGGTCATCTCGGCTTGGGGGATGTATCGGACGCCAAGTTCGCGCCCATGCGCATGGGCTATAGTGAATTGACTATATCGTCAAGTCGCGTCTGGCTCGTCGATTGCTACAGGAACCGGAGACGGCGCCTGGCGCCGGCGTGGCGCGCGACTTTGTCCGAAAGGTGAGCCGATGGACGAACTCTATGTGATTTGTCGGACAGACGAGATCGAGGACTCCGAGGCGACGGGATTCGTCCTGATGCGCGCCGAGGCGAGCGGCGACGCCGCCCCCTATCCGATCCTGATCACGCGCAAGGGCAACAATTTCTACGGCTTCGAGAACGCCTGCCCGCATGAAGGCGAGCGGCTCGACGTCAATCCCGGCCAGTTCATGGACGAGGAAGGCAATTTCCTCGAATGCGGCAGGCATCATGCGCAATTCGACATCGACACCGGCCACTGTTTCATCGGCCCCTGTCAGGGCCAACGGCTGACGCCGATCAAACTCGTCGTCGACGAGGGCGACGTCTGCCTCACCGGCGTGCTGCTCGCCGAAGAATGAAAGGCGCTCTATGACCGATATGGCGGAACTGCAAAAACGAAAGCAACCGCTCAATCTCGCGATCGTGCATGTCGATCCCGACGCCTTTATCGCGAATTATGTGCCGTGGCTCGAGATCACGAGTTTCATCACGGCGCTGCGCGCGGGCGACGTTGAGGTCCCCGCCGACGGCGCGACGCCAAAGCTGACGCCGCAGCAGATAAAAGGCGCGGCCGCGGTGAATTACGGGGGAGATGCGCTCTTCGCCTTTTGCATGGCCGCGGCGCTGAAAGGCGACAAAGCGGCGGTTGAAAAGGTCGACGCGGCGCTCACCGAGCAGCTCGGCCAGGAGTTTCCAGGATCGACTGCGCTGTGGAGTTTCCGTTCGCCCATCGCCTCGCCGATGAGCCTTGAAGATCATGTCGGGCAGGCCGCGCAGAAAATGCTCGCGGGCGACATCCCGCCGCCGCCCATGCGCGCGCGCGAGAACTGGAACGCCGGCCTGCGCTTCTTCGAAAAGGCGCGCAAATCGAATTTCGTGAACGAGATCGTCTATCCGCTGGCGTTGTGGACGCGCGCCAAATGGACCGAAACGCTGGAAAAGGGCGTCGCCTTCATGGCGCATATCGAGGACAGCGTGCCGGAGTTGCAGGAATGCCTCGCCGAAACGCGCAACGATCAGGCCTTCATCGCCAATATGCTGCTGAAGATGGCCCCCGCGATCGAAACCGATCTCACGGACGAGATGCAGGGATTCCTGCGTTCGCTGTCGCGGCGGGTCTAGGCTGCGCCGTAACGCCGCGACGAGGCGCCACTGTAAAAACTGCCGATGTTTTCGCCGGGCGAAACGAAGTCTTAACCATCGACCGCCGATGTTCATTTGAACGGAGCGAGAGGAGAGAGCATGGCTACGAACACGGAAGGCGAACGCGCACTGGCCGACCTCGAGGCCGGTAAGTTTTCTTTCCCGATGGTCGACTCCATCAGGGATCATGTGAATCAGCTCGAAGCGGAGCTGCAGCGCGTCAGGACCGAGCTGCAGCGCGTCAATTCGCTGCATGAGGGCGCCGGCAACCAGCTCAGGCAGCAGGAGTTTACGATTCTGCGGCTCGAAGGAGAGCTGCGCAAGCTGAACGCCAGACTCTACGCCCTGCTGAAGGCCAATGTTCTGACGGAGATCGCCCTGCGCGAGACGAAGCGCGGAGCCGTGAAACTTATCGAACTTCTCCCCGTCGCGCGCCGTCATGCCGAAAATGGTTCAAAGGCGGCGTTCGCCTATCTCTCGACGATTGATCTCAAGGCCAAGGTCGAGGCGGTGAAGGCGCATCCGTTGACCGAGGGGACGCTCGCCTGGCTGGCGAATCTCGATCTGCGGGCCGAGTGGACGAAGCTGAAGACGCATCCACTGACGACAAAGGCTATGAGCGAGCTGCGGCCGGCCCTTCTCAAGGCGAAGGACTATCTGCCGGTCGTGCAGAAGCGGATCGCCGCGCTCGTTGAAAAAGCGACGGCTTATATTGCCGAGCTGCAAAAGAAGGCTGCGTAAATCCGGCGAGAGGCAGGGCGCAAAGCTGCGCCCGCTCTCAGCGCGCATATGATCTCAACGCGCTACTGTATCGACAGACGACAGAAGCGCCATTGAGAGTTGGTGCGTGCGACTGGAGTTTACGCCGGCGCGCGCGCCGGCTTGACCGGTCCGACATCGACGTGAATCTCGTCGCCCTCCACGCGAAGCGCATAGGGGTGGAGCGCATTGCGGACGAGATGCGTCACGCATTTGCCGCTTGTGCTGTCGAAGCCCCATTGGTGGTGCGGACAAATGACGGTCTGGCCGTTGAAGGTCGCCTCACTCAACGGCATGTCCGCATGCGGACAGCGCCCGCGATAGGCCCTGAGTTCGCCGCCTGTCGGCCAGACCAGAAGCACGCTCTTTTTGCCGGCGTGAAAGAGGCCCATGCCGCCTTCGCTCACGGCGGAGGTGTTACAGATCGCGGTGAACGCCATCGTGATCGCCTTCAGAAGATCAACTTCTGAAGGCGGTAGCAAATTGCAGACCAGTGAAAGTGCGGCGACAAGCCGGGCGCGCAACTACGAGACAGCGGTCGCATGGCGGAGTCGGACCGGCGCGGGCCTTGCGGCCGCCCGCTGACGCCTCACTGCGGCGAAGAGAAGGTTATTGTGAGCGGATCGTTAAGGCTTGCGCATTGGTCGTAGGGCTGCACCGTACCCGACGGATAGCCGCAGTAGTAGAGACCATTGCCAGTTTGTGTTCCCATGGGATTGCTGCCGCCGTCGCTCATGGGGCTGAAGAAGGCCTGATAGCAGCCCGTCCCCAAATTGCCTTTGCAGTTCTGGAGAGTCGGCGCGAGCGAGCTGTAGCCACATTTGCTTGGATAGTTTGCAGTTCCCAAAGAGGGCGTCCCTCCGCAGGTGAAGGTGGCGTGGCCAGCGCTGCAGGAGACTTGAACGCCGAAATTGTAATTTGCGGGCCCCTGACTGGCGCAATACCCCGGCGATGAAGTTTTATTCTGCTGGTTGGCAGGGTCCACCTGGATAGGATTCAACTGGGACACGTTGTAGCCGGACTGTACAACGTCGTAGTCATAATAGGTGCAGTTCGGAAGCCATTGCGGGTCGTTGCAGGCGACGCCATTCGCGTCCACATTTCTCGGGATCACGCTGATGTCATATCCGAGCCCGGAACCCGTGCCGGAGACTTCGATTATCGTCATCGGTTGCAGAGAGGCAGGCGTACAACCTGTCATCGACTGGGTGTTAGCGCAGACCTTGTTTTGTGCGGAAGGCCAGCTCACCGAGCCAGTGCACGTCACGCCTTGAGGAACGATCAAGTTGTTATTCGAGTCAGAGGTACATCCGCCGGAAAAGGAAACTCCCGGGAGCAGATTCGATCCTGTCGGGCCATAGGCTCCGACGATTATTTGCTGCCCGACATTGTTGATGAAATTCACCTGAGCGCTGACATTCTGCGCGTGGCCGAACCGGGTGAAGCAAATCAGCGCGCCCATGATCGCAGCGAGTTGAAACAGCGATCGTGAAAATGAGGATGTATCGTTTCTCATTTCATCGTCCTACGTCTTTGAAATTAAAAACTCGAAAGCGCCGAACTGAGCGCCGACGATAAACGGTTCTGTCGAGCTTAAGCTAATAGCTCTCGGTAGCGCTTGTCTAGGCAGAGCCCTGCAGAGAGGTGGAATGCTGATTTCAGCGATGGCGCTAAACAGGAAAGACGCTTGAGTGGTGCGGGCGGCCGGAATCGAACCGGCACAGGCCTTTCGGCCCTACGGATTTTAAGTCCGTTGCGTCTACCAGTTTCGCCACGCCCGCGGAGCGCTCGTTTATAGGGGCGCGGACCCGACGCCGCCAAGCGGATTATATGCGCCGTCGTCGCCGGCCCTCGGGTTTGGCGTCCGGCGCGCCGATCGGCGCCTGAAACGACAGGCCCGTGTCCCAGGGGAAGAAGATCCAGGTGTCCTGCGAGACTTCGGTGACGAAAGTGTCGACCATCGGCAGGCCCTGCGGCTTGGCGTAGACAGTGGCGAAATGCGCATTCGCCAGCGTGTCCCGCACGGCTTTCGCCGTGGCGCCGGTGTCGACGAGATCGTCGATGATAAGCACTTCGGAGCTTGGCCGCGCGAGAATCGTGTCGGTCAGAGGCTTGAGCACCTGGATCTCGCCTCGCTCGGTTTCCTCGTGATAGCTGGCGACGCAGATGGTTTCGATGACCCTTATGCCGAGCTCGCGCGCCACGATCGCCGCGGGCACCAGACCGCCGCGCGTCACCGCCACAATCGCCGAGAATCCGCCGATAGAAGCGAGACGCCAAGCGAGCGCGCGCGCGTCGCGGTGAAAAATGTCCCAGGAGACCGGAAAGATCTTGTCGGACCCGTACATCAGCTTCAAACCTCCCGCGATCACGCCGTCAGCGCGCGCTTTCCTTTGATAGCGACGCGAGCATCGCTTGCGCCGCGGACGTCGCGCGGGCCAAGAGCGCCGCGTCGCGACTGCGCAGCACAATCTGATTCCTGAATCCGGCGCTCGTAAAGGACGGATAGGAGCCGACGCTCACGCCATCATGGCCGCGCGCGATCGCTTCCAATCCCGCCGCGTAGGCGCCCTCCGGAACGCCGTAAGCTTCGATGGTCTCGACGAGCACCGGCGGGCCGGCCGCGAGCCGCGGCCCGACCACGTCCATCATATTCTGCATGATCGTCGGCACGCCGGCCATGACGATGACATTGCCGATCCAGAATCCCGGCGCCTTGGAAATGGCGTTGAAAATCAGCTCCGCGCCCTTTGGAATGCGCGCCATCCGCCGGCGCGCCGGATTCAGCTCGCCTTCCGAAAAGCGTTCCCGAAGGAGCGCTATGGCGCGCGGATCCTCGCCGATGTCGACGTCAAAGGCGCGGGCGACCGCATCGGCGGTGATGTCGTCATGGGTCGGCCCGATGCCGCCGGTCGTGAAGACATAGGTGTAGCGGGCGCGCAGCGCATTCAGCGCCTCGACGATCGCCTCCGTATCGTCGGGCACGATTCGCGCCTCGCGCAGATCGACGCCGATCTGCGCCAGATAATTCGCGATATAGCTTGTGTTCACGTCCTGCGTGCGGCCGGACAAGATTTCATCGCCGATCACGAGAACCGCCGCGCTTGCCGGCCTGTCGCCCGCCGTTTCTTGCGCCATTCGGGCCTCCCTGTCGCTGATTATGACCATGGCGGCCGCGAACGCCAGCCCTGGCGCTCATTCCGCCGCGGCGGGCCAAGACCGCGCTGCGCGCTTTCCAACGGAATCGCGGGCGGCCTCCCGCGGCAGCCTTGCGTTGCCGCCTCAAACCATTACCTTGTCGAGCATACCCTTCGCCCAGGAAAGCCGAGCCGCCACGTTATATGACCTTTATCGAATCTCATCTCGCGCCCGCCGCGCGCAAAAGCGGACAGATCAAGCTGCATGGACCCGCAGATTTCGAGGGCATGCGCGTGGCAGGCAGGCTGACGGCGGAGGCGCTGGACATGCTGGTCGAGCACGTCAAGCCGGGCGTGACGACGCAGGCGCTCGACGATCTGGTTTTCGACTTCGCCATGGCGCATGGCGCTTATCCCGCGCCGCTCGACTATCGCGGCTACCGGAAGTCGATCTGCACCTCGATCAACCATGTCGTCTGCCATGGCGTGCCGGACAACAAGCCTTTGCGCGAAGGCGACATCGTCAATATCGACGTGACGTTCATCCTCGACGGTTGGCACGGCGACGCCAGTCGTATGTTCGCCGTCGGCGAAATTCCACGAAGGGCGCAACGGCTGATCGACGTAACCTATGAGTCGCTTGAGCGGGGCGTCGCCGCCGTCAAGCCTGGCGCGACGACCGGCGACATCGGCGCGGCGATTCAGCACTATGCCGAAAGCGAGCGCTGTTCGGTCGTGCGCGATTTTTGCGGCCACGGGCTTGGGCGCGTATTCCACGACGAGCCGAATATTCTGCACTATGGCGTGAAGGGCGAGGGCGTCGAGCTGCGGCCGGGCATGTTCTTCACCATTGAGCCGATGATCAATCTTGGGCGTTCGCAAGTGAAAATATTGTCGGACGGCTGGACCGCCGTCACCCGCGACCGCTCGCTTTCCGCGCAATTCGAACATTCGGTCGCGGTCACGGAAACGGGCGTCGAAGTCTTCACCAAATCGCCGGCGGGGCTCGACAATCCCTCAGCCGCGCACGCCGGCGCATGAAGAAGGCGGCTGACGCCGCTTCACGCGAAGGCCCGGGCCTGCGCGATTCCGCGCCACATTTTCACGGTCATAGGCAGCGTCTGCGCGATCGCTTCATGGAAGCAGGCGAAGCGGCGCTTGCCGATTACGAGATGCTGGAGCTGCTGTTGTTTCGCGCCATCGCGCGCCGCGACGTGAAGCCGCTCGCGAAGGCCTTGATCACGCGCTTCGGCTCCTTCGCCGAGACCGTCGCGGCGCGGCCGGAGAGGCTTCGCGAAGTCGCCGGTCTCAGCGAAGCGGCGATCGTCGAAATCAAGCTTGTCGAGGCTGCGGCGAAACGGCTGGCGCGCGGCGCCCTGCAGAAGCGTCCCGTACTCTCCTCATTCATGGAGGTGCTCGACTATTGCCGGACGGCGATGGCGTTCGCCGAGCGGGAGGAATTCCGCATCCTGTTCCTCGACAAGCGCAACGCGCTGATCGCCGACGAAGTGCAAGGCGTCGGCACCATCGACCACACGCCGGTCTATCCGCGCGAAATCGTCAGACGCGCGCTGGAGCTCGGCGCGAGCGCGCTCATCTTGGCGCATAATCATCCCTCCGGCGATCCGACGCCGTCAGCCGCTGACATCCGCATGACCAAGGACATCGCCGCCATCGCGCAGCCCTTCGGCATTACGGTCCACGATCATCTCATCGTCGGCCGTCACGGCCATTCCAGCTTCAGAGGGCTGAAGCTCCTTTGACGCGAAGCGCCGCTACGCTCATCGAGGTCGACGCGATGCGTTCGGGAACGGGCTGAGCGCGTTGTCCTATTTCGTCACGCCGCTCATCATCGCCACCGCGCTCTTCATGGAGCAGCTCGACGGCACCGTGCTCGCGACGGCGCTGCCGGCGATGGCGGCCGATCTTCACGAAGATCCCGTGGCGCTGAAACTCGCGCTGACGTCCTATCTTCTATCGCTCGCGGTCTTCATTCCGCTTTCGGGCTGGGCGGCGGATCGCTTTGGCGCACGGCGCGTCTTTCGCGCGGCGATCGTCGTCTTCACCTTCGGCTCCATTCTCTGCGGCCTGTCCAATTCGCTCGGCGCGATCGTGGCTTTCCGGATCGTGCAAGGGCTGGGCGGCGCGATGATGACGCCGGTCGGACGCCTCGTGCTGCTGCGCACCGCGCCGCGCCAGGAACTTGTGCGCGCCATGGCCTATCTCACCATTCCGGCGCTCATCGGCCCGATGATCGGCCCGCCGATCGGCGGCTTCATCGCGACGTATTTTCACTGGCGCTACATCTTCTGGGTTAATGTGCCGATCGGCATGCTCGGCGTCATGCTCGTCACGCGGTTCATTCCGGATCTGCGCGAGGAATGGACGCCGCCGCTCGACATCGCCGGCGCGATCCTTTCGGGCGTTGGCCTCTCCTGCCTCGTCTTCGGCTTTACGATCGCGGGGCGCGGCTTCGTCCCGACGCCGGTCGTGGTTTTGATCGTCGCGTTCGGGGCAGGGGCGATCTTCGCTTATGTTCGCCACGCCAGACGCGCGCCCTATCCGATCGTCGATCTCGATCTCCTGCAGATCCCGACGTTCCGCGCGGCCGTCTTTGGCGGCTTTCTATTTCGCGTCGGACTCGGCGCCACGCCCTTTCTACTGCCGCTGTTGCTGCAAGCGGGCTTCGGACTCTCCGCCTATGAAGCGGGGCTGCTGACCTTCGTTTCGGCGGCGGGCGCGATGGCGATGAAAACGACCGCGCAGCCGATCCTGCGAAGATTCGGCTTCCGGCGCGTGCTGATCGTCAATGCGCTCATCTGCGCCGGCTTTCTCGCCTTTATCGCCACTTTTACGGCGGCGACGCCGCATCTGTTCATCATGGGCATGCTGCTCGTCGGCGGCTTCTTCCGCTCGCTCGAGTTCACCGCGCTCAACGCCCTCGCCTACGCCGACGTCGATCAGGAGGCGATGAGCCGCGCGACGAGTTTCGCCTCCGTCGCGCAGCAATTGTCGCTGTCGACGGGCGTCGCCATTGGCGCGGCGGCGCTGGAGGCGACGCGCGCGCTGCGCGGCGGCGGCGCGCTGCAGGCGGCGGATTTCACGCCGGCCTTCATTGTCGTGGCGTTGATCTCGACGTTTTCGGTGATGAGCTTCCTGCCGCTCGCGCCCAATGCGGGCGACGACCTGACCGGGCGCCGAAAACGCGTGTAACTTGGCTGACAAGCGAGGGCGGAGAGTTCTTGTCGATGAGGATCGCGAGCGCCAGATCGACCGAAACGAGGAAATTATGTCGAGCGTAGCCCAAGACTTCATCGCCGGGCTCCCGAAGGCGGAGCTTCACCTTCATATCGAGGGAACGCTCGAACCAGAGATGGCCTTCGCGCTCGCCGAACGTAATGGCGTCAAGCTCCCCTATCCGTCCGTCGAGGCGATGCGCCACTTATACGATTTTCAAAACCTCGAGGACTTTCTCGATCTCTATTATCAGGCGACGCAAGCGCTCTTGACCGAGCGAGACTTCTACGATCTCGCACGCGCCTATCTCGCCCGCGCGCGCGAGGAGAACGTCCGCCATGCCGAAATCTTCTTCGATCCGCAGGCGCATATGCGCCGCGGCGTCCCATTCGCAGTTGTCATAGAGGGATTGAGCGCGGCCATGACGGACGCCGCACGCGAAGGCGGGCCGACGTCGCGACTGATCATGTGCTTTCTGCGCGATCTCGACGAAGCGGACGCCATCGCGGCTCTCGAAACCGCCATCCCTTGGCTGGATCGCATTAGCGGGGTGGGACTGGATTCCGCAGAAGCCGGAAATCCGCCGGGCAAGTTCACTGAGGTCTATGAGCGCGCCCGATCGCTCGGTCTGCGCGCCGTGGCCCATGCGGGCGAAGAAGGACCCGCCGCCTATGTCGCCGAAGCTCTGGATCGCTTGAAGGTCGAGCGCATCGATCACGGCGTTCACGCGATCGATGACGCGGCCCTGGTTCAGCGGCTCGCGCGCGAGCGGGTTCCGCTGACCGTCTGTCCGCTGTCGAATATACGCCTTCGCGTCTATCCCGATATGCGCGCGCATCCGATTCAGCGGCTCTTCGAGGCAGGCGTCGTCGTGACCGTCAATTCGGACGATCCGGCCTATTTTGGCGGCTATGTGAACGAGAACTACCGCGCGATTCGGCAGGCTTTCGCATTAGAAGCAGCCGAGCTGACGCAGCTCGCGAAGAACAGTTTCGCCGCCTCGTTTCTCTCTGACGAAGAAAAAAACGAGAGGATCGCCGAGGTCGACGCCTACGCGCGTGCGTGCGGCGCCTAAGCGCATCGCCTATTCGATGCGCCGCCCGCGAAAGCCCGTCGCCAGCACATAGAGCTCGGCCGAACCCGCGCGGCTCGCCGCCGGCTTGACGTGGCGCACGGTCGCGAAATCGCGCTTGAGGCGCGTGAGCAGCTGGCCTTCGGTTCCGCCTTGCAGCACCTTCGCGATGAAGAAGCCGCCCTCGGCCAACACCTCGCAAGCGAAATCGGCGGCAAGCTCGGCCAGAGCGACGATGCGGAGATGATCAGTCGCCCGATGCCCAGTGGCGTTCGCGGCCATGTCCGACATCACGCCATCGGCGTGGCCTCCCAGCATCTTTTTAATGAATTCCGGCGCGTCGGGATCGTTGAAATCCTTCACCGCGAATTCGACGCCGTCGACCGCCTCCATGTCGAGAAGATCGACCGCGACGACTTTGCCCTTTCCCTCCTTCGCCTTCACATGCGCCGCGGCGACCTGTGACCAGCCGCCGGGAGCGGCGCCAAGATCGACGATGCGGCCGCCCGGCTTAAAGAGATGATAGCGATCATCCATCTCGATGAGCTTATACGCCGCGCGCGAGCGGTAGCCCTCGCGCTTGGCGCGCGCGACATAAGGGTCATTGAGCTGGCGCTCCAGCCATAGCGTCGAGGAGAGCGACCGCTTGCGCGCGGTCTTGACCCGCGTCTTGAGCGATCGTCCGCCTTCGCGCCCCGATTCTTTCGTCACGCGTGCACCTTGTCGCGTGGGCTAAAGACGCCGCCGGGCGCCGGCTCCATGACGATGTATCGATCGTGGAAGGCGTGCAGCGTCGAGCGATGGCCGATCGAGACGATCGTCGTGCCGGGCAGCCGCTCGCGCAGCATGGCGTAGATGTCTTCTTCGAGCTGCTCGTCGAGCGCCGACGTCGCTTCGTCGAGGAAAAGCCAATCCGGCTTGGCGAGAAGCGCGCGGGCGATCGCGACGCGCTGCTGCTCGCCGCCTGAAAGCCGCTGACCCCAGTTGTTTTCCTCGTCGAGGCGCTCCACGAAAGGCGCAAGCCGCGCAGCGCGCAACGCCTCCTGAACGTCAGCGCGCGAATAGTCGTCGACGTGGCCGGGATAGACGATGGCGTCGGCCAGCGCGCCCATCGGAATGTAGGGCCGCTGCGGCGCCAGCATCACCTTCGCGCCGCGCGGAGTCAGCACCTCGCCCGAGGCATAAGGCCAGATGCCGGCGATGGTGCGAAACAGCGTCGACTTGCCGGAACCCGACGGGCCGGTGAGCAGCGCCGACTGGCCGGCGGCGAGCGTCAGATCGTCGACCGTCACGATCTGGCGCCCGTCGGGCAAAGCAAGCGTCAGCCCGCGCAGGCGAATATCAGCGCCGTCCGTCGGAGAGACAATCTGCGTCGCAGACGACTGCCGGCGGGCCGTATCGATCGCGTGGTCAAAGGACGACAAGCGGTCGAGCACGGACTTAAAATTGGCGAGCGAGGTGTAATAGTTAATGAAGAAGGTCAGCGCGCTCTCCACCCGCCCAAAGGCGCTCGCCGTCTGCGTCATGACGCCGAGCGTAATGCGCCCGGCGAAATAGAAGGGCGCGGTGATCACGTAAGGAATGATCGGCGACAACTGTCCATAGGTGGAGGTGAACACCATCAGCTGCTTGCGCTTCTGCACGATCGCCAGATAGTTGACGATAATGCCGGCGAAGCGCCGGAGCAGCGCGCCGCGCTCGGCAGGCTCGCCGCCGAGCAGCGCGATCTGCTCGCTATATTCGCGCATGCGGGCCAGCGAAAAGCGGAAATCCGCCTCGCGTCTCTGCCGATCGAAATAGAGCCCGGTGAGAGTGCGGCCGATAAGATGCGTCACCAGCGTTCCCACCGCCGCATAGATCAGCACCGCCCAGAACAGGAAGCCGGGAATATAGATCTCCGTTCCGGGCAGCGGATAATTGCCGGAAAGATCCCAGAGCACATAGGCGAAGGAAACGAGCGAACTCAAGGTGGCGATCAGCAGGATCGAATAGGAGTAGACGCCATAGCCTTCCTCCCCGCCGCTGATGAAGCGATTGACGTCTTCGGCGATGCGCTGGTCCGGATTGTCAGCGCCGCTCCCGGCGAGCGCCATCCCGTAATGCGTGTGCGCGCCAAGCCAGCGGCCGATATAATGTTCCGTCAGCCACCGGCGCCAGCGGATGATCAGCATCGACTGCAGAACGAATTCGATGATCACGGAGGCGACGTAAACGAAGGCCCATGGCGTGAACACGAAGAAGAGCTGCCGCCAGAACTCGGCAGCGTTCTTTTCTTGAATGGCGTTGTACCAATCGCGATTAAAGAAGGACAGGCGGACGGTGATGCCGACCTGTCCTTGATTGAGGAGCACCAGCACCACCACCATGGCGATGGCGATCGCGCGCTCTCGCGCCGCAAAGGGCTTGAATGGCCAGACGCGCCCTTCGCCACGATCGCGCGAACTGAAATAAAGATCGGCGATGCGCGTCATCTCCCGCACGACGGGAATGTGCGAGATCGCGTAAACGATGATCGAGAACACCGCCACGGTGAGCGGCATGGTTTCGGGCGGCGCATAGTCTTTCAGCGACTCCGGCCACAGGCCTTCCGCCTGGGCGAGGCCGACGAGTCCGAAGACGATCGTCTCCGTTGAAAAAATGAAGGCGAAGATTTTCAGGAAGCTCGACATGTCGGCCGCGCGCCACGTCGTATAGGCGCAGAGCGCCGCCGCGGCGACGAGGACGAATAGGCTGGAGTCGCCTTTATGGACGCCGACCAGCGCGGTAAGCGCCGCGAAGACCGCGACCGCCACGCTCAATTTCTGCATCTTTCACCTTGGATGTGAGAAGCCGCTCGGCTCGCCGCGACCGCATCGCCGACGATTGCCGTCTCGCCCCATGATAGAGGAATCAGTCCTCTTCAGGAATGACCGCGTCGCCATTGACATGCGCGACAAGCACGGGCGAGGCCTTAAAGGTCAGCACACGGCGCGAGGTTATCGTGGCCTCGACGCCAGTTTTGGGATTGCGGCCAACGCGCTCACGCTTGGCGCGCACGTTGAAAGTCCCGAAAGAACGCAGTTTTACGGATTCGCCGCGGAGCAAAGCCTCGCTGATCTCGTCAAAAGTAGCGTCCAGGATTTTGCGGGCTTCGGCGCGGGACAGCGACGGGCAACAGCCATAGACGGCTTCTCGCAGCGCCGCCCGCGTCAAAGTGCTGCCGGGAGCGGTTCTCCTTACCATGCGAAGAAAGCGCCCAAGGATCGGTCTGTCGGGACTGGGCTGAACACAACTCCCCCTCGAAGCTTCTGGCAATCGCAACATCGCAATAAATGGGCGCTGAACCCATGGCCTCATAGTACGCATAAACGACCGATATGCAAGGGCGATCACGTGTTCTCCGTCCGGATGAAACAACCGGACGCTGACCTGCGGGGCGGGCGATAGCGAAACCCTCAAACCGCCAGTTTCACCTTGTGCTGCGCCACCGGGATCATGGCGCGAATTTTACGAATGCGGTCGACGTCCACATAGGACGATACCAGCCCCGGCCCTTCGGAAGCCTTGGCGACGACTTGGCCCCAAGGGTCGGCGATCAGAGAATTGCCATATGTGAAGCGCGTCTCATGCCCGGCCTTATGCGCGCCCGTTTGCGCCGGCGCGCAGAGATAGGCCTGCATCTCGATCGCGCGCGCGCGGCACAGCACTTCCCAATGGTCCTTGCCGGTCACCAGCGTGAACGCCGCCGGCAGCGCGACGATATCCGCGCCCTTATCCGCGAGCGCCTGGAAGAGATATGAAAAGCGGAGGTCGTAACAGATCGCGCAGCCGACGGTGACGCCCTCGCAGTCATAGGTGACGACGGAGTCGCCCGGCTTGAACGCGGCGCTCTCGTGATATTTCGCCCCGTCGGGCGCCGTGATGTCGAACATGTGGATCTTGCGGTAGCGCGCCACCTCCTCGCCCTCGCGGTTGAAGGCGACGCTGGTGTTGTGCAACCGCTCCTCGCCAGGCGCTTTTTCAAGAATCGACCCGGCGTGTATGAAGACCTTGTGCTCGCGCGCGAGCGCCTGGCACATTTGGTAGGCGGGACCGCCAGGCAGCTCCTCGGCGGCGGCCATCTTCTCGGCGCGCGAGCCGCCGATGAAATCGAAGACCTCAGGTAGACAAATCCAGTCCGGACGCTCCTGAACAACGGCGCGCTCGATCAAAGCGCGGGCGTTGGCGAGGTTCAAGGCCTTGTCGCCAACGGAATTCATCTGAACCAGAGTAACCTTCATCGACCGCCCGATTGTTTCGCCGTTGCTCCCGCGACTCACAGTCGCATCCTAACGAATAGCGCCGCTCGCTCATTATACGTCGCCGGCGCCGAAGGTATAGGTCGAATCGCGTTTAGCGCGACAACGACGCCGATCGATTGAGATCGCGAAAGCCGGCGCGCAACGCTGCAATGCAAAATTCGACCATTTGCGCGCTCGTCGGAGTCGGGCGATCGGCGCACTCCACCATCAGCCGCGGGTGGCAGTAGCGAATACAGGCGGCGTGCACTAGCCGCGCCGCGAGCTGCGCATCGCCGTCAGCGAATTCGCCGCTCTCCATGCCAGAGCGAATGACGTCCTCGAGCGTGGCGTCGATTCGGTCGATGTGATCCGAGATGATCGGCCAATTCTCGTCCAGCGCCGCTTCCACCATGTCGTGGAGCTTGCGGTCGGCGACGTAGCGCTCGGCGTTCATCGCCTCATTGGACAGGATGAGCGTGCGCAACCGCTGTTCCGCCGAACCAGGCCCATGCGCGATGCTCTGCGCCGACTGTTCGACTTCGTTCATCAGATGGCGGGCGACGGCGGCGTTGATTTCCGATTTGGCGCCAAAGAAGCGGTAGACGTTCGCCGGCGACATCCGCAATTCGCGGGCGATGTCGGCGACCGTGGTCTTTTGGAAGCCGATTTCGCGGAAGAGCCGCTCTGCGGTGGCGATGATTCTCGCGCGCTGCTCGGTCTCGCGCGCGTTCTGCGTGCTAGCCCCCATCACGCTCATTCGGCTGCTCCCCTCGCAAGCCCGTCGGCCAGAGTCTGGGCCCGCGCGCCCTTGGCTTCGACCAATCCCTCGCCAAGATGACGGCGGAACCATGTCGCGTAAAGCGCCGGCAGGAACAGAACGGTGAGAAAAGTGGCGACAAAAAGCCCGCCCATGATGGTCAGCGCCATCGGCCCCCAGAAGGCGGAGCCCGACAGTGGAATCATGGCGAGAATCGCCGCGAGCGCCGTCAGCGCGACAGGACGCACCCGCCGAATCGTCGCGCCGATGATCGCCTCACGATATTTCTCGCCGCGCTCGAGGTCTTGTCGCACCTGGTCGACGAGAATGATCGAATTGCGCATGTCCATGCCCGAGAGCGCGATGAGGCCAAGCAGCGCGACGAAGCCGAATGGCGCGTGAGCGACATTGAGCGCCAGCGACGCGCCGATGATGCCGAGCGGCGCGCTCATCATCACGAGCGCGACGCGCGTGAAGTTCTGCAGCTGGAACATCACGATCGTCAGCATGACGAGGCCGACGAGCGGAAAAACCGCAAAGATCGACGCGTTGCCTTTTTTCGATTCCTCGATCGCGCCGCCGATCTCGATGCGATAGCCCGGGGGAAGATGCTCGCGAATCTGCGCAAGCTGCGGCCAGATGCGCGTCGTCACATCCGGCGCCTGCACGCCGTCCTTGACGCCGGAGCGCACCGTGATGCTCATGTCGCGATTGCGCCTCCAAAAAATCGGCTCTTCGTGGTCGAAGACGATCTTCGCGACCTGCGAGACCGTCACCGCCTTGCCATCGCGTGCATAGACCACCATGTCGCCGATCCTCGAGAGATCGCCGCGCTCCTGAGGGATGGCGCGCGCCACCACTTCGACCTGATCGATCCCGTCGCGCAATGTCGCGATCGTCACGCCGGAAATCGCCAGACGCAGCCTGTTCGACACATCCTGCGGCGTCAGCCCGAGAAGCCGCGCGCGATCCTGATCGATGACGAGGCGCACGCGCGGCGTCTGCTCGTTCCAGTTGAGATGCGGATCATCGACGCCCTCGTCGCCGCGCATCACGTCGCGCACCTGATAGGCGATGGCGCGGACGGTCGCGGGATCGGAGCCGACGACGCGAAACTGAACGGGAAATCCCACCGGCGGCCCGTAATAGAAGCGATCGACGCGCGCGCGCGCCTGCGGCAAAGCGCCGTTGGCGATGGCGGCCTCCAGCTTCTTCTTCAAGCGCTCGCGCGCCGCGATGTCTTTGGCGACGATGACGATCTCGGAATAGGCTTCGTTCGGGAGCTGTGGATTGAGGCCGAGCCAGAACCGCGGCGGCCCCTGTCCGACATAGCTCGTGTAGAGGGCGGCGTCCGGATCGTCCTTGAGGAGCGCCTCGGCCTGTTTCGCGGCCTCGAGCGAAGCGCCGATGGACGAACCTTCGGGAAGGCGCAACTGGAGGAAGAGCTCCAGGCGTTCGGCATAGGGGAAGAATTGCTTCGGCACGACGAAGAAGCCGAAGACAGCGAGCGCGAAAACGCCGATCACGCCGGCGATCACAACGCCGCGATAGTCGACCGCCCAAGTGACGACGGCGCGGAGCCAGCGATAAAAGGGCGTCCGATAGATCTCGTCCGGATCGTGATGCGGATGCAGCTTGGTAAAATCGGGAAGAAGCTTCACGCCGAGATAGGGCGTGAACATCACCGCGACAAACCATGACGCGATCAGCGCGACGAGCAATACCCAGAACATCGAACCCGTATATTCGCCGACTGCGGAATTCGCGAAGCCGACGGGCAGGAAGCCCGCGGCGGTCACGAGCGTGCCGGTCAACATCGGAAAGGCCGTCGAGTCCCAGGCGAAGGTCGCGGCTTTGATCCGATTGAAGCCCTGCTCCATCTTCACCATCATCATCTCGACGGCGATGATCGCGTCATCGACGAGAAGGCCGAGCGCAATGATGAGCGCGCCAAGCGAGATGCGCTGGAGATCGATGCCGAGCGGCCCCATGAAGATGAAAACAATGGCGAGCACCAAAGGCACGGAGAGCGCGACGACGATGCCGGTCCGAAAGCCGAGCGAGACAAAGCTCACGCCGAGCACGATCACCAGAGCCTCGAGGAACGAACGCGTGAATTCGCCGACCGCCTCCTCGACGACCTTCGGCTGATCGGCGACCTGGTCGATGTCAATGCCGACCGGCGTCTTTTCGCGTATCTCCTGAACCGCGGCGCCGATGTTCTCGCCGAATTTGAGGACGTTGGCGCCCTTTCCCATAACGACGCCGACGACGATCGCCGGTTGGCCTTTAAAGCGCGCGAGAAAACTCGGCGGATCCTCGAACCCGCCGTAGACATTGGCGATGTCGCCGAGGCGGACTACCCTGCCGTTCGCTTCGATCGGAATCGCGGCGATCGCGTCGGCGCCTTTAAGATCGCTCGTCACCTGAACCCGCACGCGGTTCGACGACGTCTCGAAAACGCCGGCGTCGGTAATGGCGTTCTGCTTGGCGAGCGAATCGAAGACAGCCTGAGGCAGGATCGCCAGGCTCGCGAGCTTCGCCTCGCTGAATTCGACAAAGATGCGGCGTCCCTGATCGCCATAGACGTCGACTTTGATCACATCCTGCACGGCGAGCAGCCGTTGGCGCAGCGTCTGAACCACCTTGTCGAGGACATGATAGTCGGCGCCGTCGCCGGTCACCGCATACATCACCGTATCGACGTCGCCATATTCGTCGTTCACTTGCGGGCCGCGCACGCCGGCGGGAAGCGTCGGCGCGATGTCGTCGAGCTTCTTGCGCAACTGATAGAAGAGCTGCGGCACGTCCTTTGGCGGAGTCGTGTCCTTGAAGGTCACCTGCATCGCCAGAAAGCCGGGCTTGGTATAGGTCTCGATCTTGTCGAGGAAGGGCAGCTCCTGAAGCTTCTTCTCCATCAGATCGGCGACCTGGTCGCGTATCTCGGTGGCCGTCGCGCCTGGCCAGGAGGCCGTGACGACGGCGACCTTGATGGTGAATGACGGATCCTCGGCGCGTCCCAGCCGCATGTAGGAATAGACGCCGGTCAGACTGATCGCGATCATCAGAAACAGCATCAGCGTCGGCCGTTGAACGGCCCAGCGCGAAAGGTTTACGCCAGCCATGGCCGGACCCTCAAAGCGATTGCCGCGAGATCACGCGGACTTTTGTGTTGGGATCGAGCTTGTGGACGCCGAGGACGACGATGTTGTCGCCGTCCTTGACGCCGCCGGCGACAAGCGCGGCGTCGGCTTCGAGGCGCACCAATGTCACCGGAACGAGCTGCAAGTTCCCTTCGCCGTCAACTTTCCAAAGCGAGGGTCCAGCGCCCTGATTGTAGATCGCCGAAAGCGGCACGCTGACGACGGGCTGCGCGTCCGATGCGGAAATGTGCAGCGTGGCGCTCATTCCCAGCGCGACGGCGGCGTCCGGGTTAAGGATAGAGAAGCGCGCCGCGAAGGTGCGCGTGACCGGATCGGCGGCGGGGCTCAGTTCGCGCAGCTTGGCGCGATACACTGCGCCGGGCTTCGACCAGAGCGTCAAGGTCGCCTCGCCCTTTCCGGCCGCCGCGGCGAACGCCTCCGGCAAGGCGACGGCGGCTTCCAATTCGCCGGCATGGGCAATGCGCACGGCAGGCTGCCCCGCCGCGACCACTTGCCCCGGGTCGACCAGCGTTTGCGTGACGACGCCGTCCGCCCCGGCGCGCAGCGTGGCGTAGTCCAGCGCGTTGCGGGCGAGTTCGACCGCGCGCTCGGCCCGTCGGAACCGCCCGCGCGCCTCCTCGCCGCCGGCGCGCGCCCGATCGAGCGCCGCCTGCGCGGTCCAGCCTTTGGCGCGCAGTTCGGCGGCGCGCCTTTCATCGGCGACGGCCTGAGTTTGCGCCACCCGGGCCGCGGTGAATTCGGCGTCGGACTGCTCCTTCTGCAGCCGCAGATCCTGCTCGTCGAGCGCCGCGATCGGGTCGCCAGCCTTCACCCGTTGACCAACTTCGACAAAACGCTTGACCACCTTCCCGGCGATGCGAAAACCTTGGTCGGATTCGACCCTGGGGCGAATGGTGGCGACAAATTCGCGCGCCTGCGATTGCGCGGCGTAGCGCGCCGGCGCGACCAGCACCGGTCGCTCGCCCTGCTCGCTCTCTTGGGAGGTCCGCTCGCCCTTGCCGTCGCAGCCGGCCAGCGCCGCGGTCAGAACTGCAGCGAGCGCACAAAGACTCGAGCGATAGTTGAGCATTGAACCTCGTCCATTGACGCCAGAGCCGCGTTTAGTTCCTTCTGACGATTTTCAATAATCGTCAGTCGTCAGCAATTGGTCAATAGGCAATTGGTCAGGAGGAAAGACAAATTTTGTTGAAGCGAAATCTTGCCCAGGCGCAGGCTTAACCGGCAGGGCCCGCCACTGGACGCGCCCCAGCGCAGCCCCGACGCCTTGTCGCAAGGAAATGATTCTTCTATACGCGGCCTGCTCTTGCGGCCGGGTGAGCGCAACACAATCTTGGGAGAGCTAAGCGTGAAGGATCGCGCGGCGGGCTCATGGCGAGCCGCCGTCCTTCACCTTTTGAACCGGACCGCTTCGGGGTTCGGCGTTCACCAGCGAAAGGAAACGATATGGGCAAAATTATCGGCATCGACCTCGGCACGACCAATTCCTGCGTGGCCGTCATGGAAGGGTCGAGCCCCAAGGTCATTGAAAACGCCGAAGGCGCCAGGACGACGCCTTCGATTGTCGCCTTCACCGACGACGGCGAGCGCCTCGTCGGCCAGCCCGCCAAACGTCAGGCGGTGACGAACCCCGACAAGACCTTCTTCGCCATCAAGCGGCTGATCGGCCGCACCTACGATGACCCGATGACCAAGAAGGACATGGGTCTCGTCCCCTATAAGATCGTCCGAGCGAATAATGGCGACGCCTGGGTCGAGGCCTCCGGCAAGCAATATTCGCCTTCGCAGATTTCCGCCTTCATTCTGCAAAAGATGAAGGAGACGGCCGAGGCCTTTCTCGGCCAGACGGTCACGCAAGCCGTCATCACCGTTCCCGCCTACTTCAACGACGCGCAGCGCCAGGCCACCAAGGACGCCGGCAAGATCGCCGGCCTCGAAGTGCTGCGCATCATCAATGAGCCCACCGCGGCGGCGCTCGCCTATGGCCTCGACAAGAAGCAGTCGGGCACGATCGCCGTTTATGACCTCGGCGGCGGCACATTCGACGTGTCGATCCTGGAGATCGGCGACGGCGTCTTCGAGGTGAAGTCGACGAACGGCGACACGTTCCTCGGCGGCGAAGACTTCGACATGCGCCTCGTCGAATATCTCGCGAGCGAGTTCAAGAAAGAGCAGGGCATCGACCTCACGAAGGACAAGCTCGCCCTGCAGCGCCTCAAGGAGGCCGCCGAAAAGGCCAAGATCGAACTCTCGTCGGCGACGCAGACCGAAATCAATCTGCCTTACATCACCGCCGACGCCACCGGGCCCAAGCATCTGACCTTGAAGCTCACGCGCGCGAAATTCGAAGCGCTGGTCGACGATCTCATTCAACGCACGGTCGAGCCCTGCCGGAAAGCGTTGAAGGACGCCGGACTGTCGGCGGCCGACATCGGCGAAGTGGTGCTTGTGGGTGGCATGACCCGTATGCCCAAAGTGCAGGAGGTGGTGAAGCAGTTCTTCGGCAAGGAGCCCCACAAGGGCGTCAATCCTGACGAAGTCGTCGCCATCGGCGCCGCGGTGCAGGCGGGCGTGCTGCAGGGCGACGTGAAGGACGTGCTGCTGCTCGACGTGACGCCGCTGTCGCTGGGCATCGAGACGCTCGGCGGCGTCTTCACGCGCCTCATCGACCGCAACACGACGATCCCCACCAAGAAGAGCCAGGTGTTCTCGACGGCCGAAGACAATCAGACCGCCGTCACCATCCGGGTCTTCCAGGGCGAACGCGAGATGGCTGCGAACAACAAGCTGCTCGGCCAGTTCGACCTCGTCGGCATTCCGCCGGCGCCGCGCGGCATGCCGCAAGTGGAAGTGACCTTCGACATCGACGCGAACGGCATTGTCAACGTCACGGCGAAAGACAAGGCGACGAACAAGGAACAGCAGATCCGCATCCAGGCCTCCGGCGGCCTCAGCGACGCCGACATCGACAAAATGGTCAAGGACGCCGAGGAGCACGCCGCGGAAGACAAGATCCGCCGCGAACTCGTCGACGCCAAAAACCATGGCGAGGCCGCGGTCCACGCTGCGGAGAAATCCGTCGCCGAATTCGGCGACAAGGTTTCGGGCGCGGACAAGAGCGCGATCGAAGCCGCCATCGCCGCGCTGAAGAGCGCCGTCGAGGGCGACGACGCCGACGCGATCAAGGCCAGGACCAACGAATTGAGTCAGGCCTCGATGAAGCTCGGCGAGGCGATGTATAAGGCGCAGCAGGCGGAGGCTTCGGGGACCGGCGCATCCGAGGAGGCGCCCAAGGACGACGTGATCGACGCGGAGTTCAAGGACGTCGGCGACGACAAGAAGTAGCTCGCTCCCGCTCCCTCTTCATTCGAAGGGGGAGCGTTTTCCTCCCGGTTAATTGAAATCGAGCGGCGAGTTGCTCTCGTGCTCCTCATTTTTGCAGCCGCGCGCGCAATGGAAAGAGCGCCATCTCGCATCTTCTAAAGCGGGGGCTCCGAATGGACACGATTGACCCGTTGGCGGCGCCATAGCAGGCTGGCGCACCGACTGATCCTATGTTTGCCTTCGCGGTATGGGAGACGCCGGCGCTGGAAGCGAATTATGAGACCGTCAGTAGCGCTACACGCCAATCGCGAAGCCGTGCGCGCCGCCGTCAGCCGCCGCAGGGCGGCCAACCCGCGAGTCTTTGGCTCGGTGCTGCGTGGCGAGGATCAGGAAGGCAGCGATATCGACATTCTCGTCGATGCTTTGCCCGGCGCGACCCTGCTGGATTTGGGCGGGCTCCATGCGGAGTTGGAACAGATTTTGGGCGTGAAAGTCGATCTCCTGACGCCGCTGGAGCTTCCCAAACGCATCAGAGCGAAAGTCGTCGCCGAGGCCGTCGCGATATGAAGGACGGCGACGTTTTCGTGCTTCTCGACCAAATTCTCGAAGCGGCTCGACTCGCGGCATTCTATGTCGAAGGCATGACGTAAGATGAGTTTCTCGCCGACAAACGCACGCAACAGGCGGTCGCCATGAATCTCATTATCATCGGCGAAGCCGCGACTCGGCTGGCGCGATCCTATCCGTCCTTCGCCGCGGCGCATGGCGATCTTCCATGGCGCGACATGATCGATATGCGCAATCGCATCGCCCATGGATATGTCGAACCCGACTTTCGCGTCGTCTGGCGAACGGCGCAGATCGATCTGCCGGAGTTGCTAAATCCTCTCGAAGCCATATACGAAGCGGCGGGCGAACGGATCGGCGGAGCCTCGCAAGAACCTCCCGAAGACTAAGAAATGTCCAAGCGCGACTATTACGAAGTTCTGGGCGTCAGCCGCACAGTCACGGAAGTCGAATTGAAGATCGCCTTTCGCAAGGCGGCGATGCAGTGCCATCCCGATCGACACCCTGGCGACAAGCAGGCGGAAGCGCGTTTCAAGGAATTGAACGAAGCCTATCAGTGTCTGTGCGACCAGCAGAAGCGCGCGGCCTATGACCGTTTCGGCCATGCCGCCTTTCAACAGGGCGGCGGCTTCGGCGCTGGCGAGGGCTTCGGCGCCTCCATGGCCGACATTTTCGAGGATCTGTTCGGCGACGTCATGGGGCGGCGCAGCCGTTCGGGCGGCCGCGAGCGCGGCTCGGATCTGCGCTACAATATGGAGATCACCCTCGACGAGGCCTTTCACGGCAAGGCCGCTTCGCTGAAAATCCCGACCTCGGCGACCTGTGACGCCTGCTCGGGAACAGGCGCTAAAAAGGGCTCGAAGCCCAAGACCTGCGCAACCTGCGGCGGCATGGGACGCGTGCGCGCCCAGCAGGGCTTTTTCGCGATCGAGCGCACCTGTCCGAGCTGCCAGGGGCGCGGCGAGACGATCGAGAATCCTTGCTCCGCTTGCGCCGGAGCCGGGCGCAAGACGATCGAACGCTCGCTGTCCGTCAATGTGCCCCCGGGCGTCGAGGACGGCACGCGCATCAGGCTCGCCGGCGAAGGCGAGGCGGGCCTGCGGGGCGGTCCGCCCGGCGACCTCTACATCTTCCTTTCGGTGAAACCGCATCCGTTCTTCCAGCGCGATGGGGCGGATCTCTATTGCCGCGTGCCGATCTCGATGGTGCGCGCGGCGCTCGGCGGCGAGATCAAGGTCCATGCGCTCGACGGCTCCGAGGTGAAGCTCAAAATTCCCGAGGGCGCGCAGTCCGGACGCCAGCTCAAGGCCAAGGGCAAGGGCATGCCGGTGCTGCGCGGGCGCGACCAAGGCGACCTGCATGTGCAGATCAGCGTCGAGACGCCGCAAAAGCTGACCAAGCGGCAAAAGGAGCTCCTCGCCGAATTCGAGGAGGAGTCTTCGCTTGACACGCATCCCGAGGAGACGGGCTTTTTCGCGCGGATGAAGGATTTGTTCGGGGGTTAGCCGGCAGAACGCGAAAACACGCCACGTTGTTTTTGACGCGCGGCTCTCCTATCATCCGCCCAACGGCCCTCCGATCGCGGGGGCCGTTTGCGCGTTTCATCGCGCCGATCGGGAGGGGCGTCGTTGCCACACAGAACGCAGAAAGCCAGTGGGCGCGCGAGGCTCGTGGATAACGCGCGCTTCATCCGTCAATGGATCGAAAATCCGCGCCTCATCGGCGCCGTTTCGCCGTCCGGACGCGCGCTGGCCAAGACGATGGCCGGCTTCGTCGAACTGGATCGAGAGGGCCATATCGTCGAACTCGGTCCCGGCACCGGGCCGGTGACTCAGGCGCTGCTCGCCCGCGGCATCGCGCCCGAGCGCCTCGTCCTCGTCGAATATGAGAGCCGGTTCTGCCATCTGCTGTCCGAACGCTTCCCTGGCGTCACCATCGTGCAGGGCGACGCCTATGGCCTCAAGGCGACTCTCGACGGCAAGGTTCCGGGGAAAATCGCCACCGTCGTCTCCAGTCTGCCGCTCCTGGTCCGGCCCGAGCGCGATCGCGTCGAGCTGTTGAACCAGGCTTTCGAACTGATGGGCGACGAGGGGCTCTTCATCCAGTTCACTTACGGCCTGACCAAATCGCCGATGCCCATGCACGCCAGTGGCGTCAATGGCGCCTATGTCGGCAAGGGATCGCCGCCGGTCGTGCTCAACATTCCGCCCGCGCGCGTCTGGCGCTATCGCAAAGCGGGTTACGCCGGCTTCGCCGGAAAGCGCAAGGCGTGAAGGCGCAGCGCCGGCTGATCGTCGCGCTCGACGTCGAAAGCGTCGACGACGCGCGGGCGATGGTCGCGGTTCTGGGCGAGACGGTCTCTTTCTTCAAGGTCGGCATGGAGCTCGCCTATGCGCCGGGCGGCTTCGACTTCGCGCGTGACCTGAAGGCCGCTGGCAAGCGCGTATTTCTTGATCTGAAGCTTCATGACATCGGCGTCACCGTGGAGCGCGCGACGCGGCAGATCGCCCGGCTCGGCGTCGACCTTCTCACCATTCACGCCTTTCCCCAGACGATGGCGGCGGCCCGCGAGGGGGCGTCGGACGGCCCGCTCAAGCTCCTCGCCGTGACGGTGATGACCTCCTATGACGACGCGGATCTGAAAGAAGCGGGCTACGCCTGCGGCGTCGCCGAACTCGTCGCGCGCCGCGCCAGACAAGCCAGGGAGAAGGGCGTCGACGGCCTCATCCTGTCGCCGATGGAGCTTGCGTCCATAAGGCCGCTGGTGGGCTCGGATATGTTGCTGGTGACTCCGGGGGTGCGGCCGGAGGGCGCCGACGTCGGCGATCAAAAGCGCGTGATGACGCCGCGTCAAGCTGTCGCAGCCTCCGCCGACTATATCGTCGTCGGCCGGCCGATCACCCGCGCAGCGGATCCCGCGGCGGCGGCGGAAGCGGTGGTCAGCGAGATGACCGGCGCCTGATTGGGTCCGTCGCATGCCCTACGACAGCAACGCCGACCTGCCCGAAAATCTCCAGCACATCCTTCCTGGCCACGCGCAGGACATTTATCGCGAGGCCTTCAACCACGCCTTCGACGCCCATCGCGGCGACCCACGGCAGGAGGAGGCGGCGCACCGCATCGCCTGGGCCGCAGTGAAGCGAAGCTACGTCAAGACCGAGGCGGGCTGGGAGAGGCGATAGCGATCGCGAAGGATCTGGAGGCGCGCTGGCCTGCCTTGAGCGCGAGTGATAAAAGACGGGTCTTCGTCGAATCCTGACCCCGATTCGCCCATGCTCGCGATTGTCATCTCCGCCGTCGGGCTATTCGTTTGGCTCTATCTGATCGCGCTTCGCGGCGGATTCTGGCGGCTGACCGAACATGATCGAAACCTGGGCGGTCACGCCGCGGTCCCCGCGACCCATGTCGTGGCGATCGTTCCGGCTCGAAACGAAGCCGACGTCATCGAAAAAAGCCTGGCTTCGCTGTTCGCGCAGCAGTTCCATGGCCGCTTCGACATTGTTCTGGTTGACGACGAGAGCGACGACGGCACCGCCGAGGCGGCCCGCCGCTGCGCGGACGCCTGTGGCGCGTCGAGCCGCCTGACGATTCTCTCCTCGCGCGGACCCGATGCGGGCTGGACGGGAAAGCTCGCGGCGATGCAACGCGGGTTCGATCATGTGCGGAGCTTGCCGATCGACCCGGATTTCGTGCTGTTTTGCGACGCGGACATCGAATTTTCGCCGCATGTGCTCGCCCGCCTCGCTTCGGGCGCGACGGCGCGCGGCGCCGTTCTCACCTCGCTCATGGTCAAACTTCGTTGCGAAAGCGTCGCGGAGCGCTGGCTCGTCCCAGCGTTCATTTTCTACTTCCAGAAGCTTTACCCATTCCGCCACATCAATGATCCGGATCACCCGGCGGCGGGCGCCGCGGGAGGGGTCATGCTGCTGCGTCCGGAGGCGCTTGCGACCGCGGGCGGCCTGCGAGCCATTCGCGGCGCGCTGATCGACGATTGCGCGCTGGGCGCGCTGATGAAGGCGCAAGGGCCGATCTGGCTGGGTCTGACGGAAGACGTCCATAGCCTGCGCGCCTATCCGCGCCTTGCCGATATCTCCCGAATGGTCGTGCGCTCGGCCTATGCCCAGCTCAGCTATTCCCCCTGGCGTCTCGCGGGCGCGCTCTTTGGCTTGGCGGCCGCCTATCTTGCGCCGCCCTATCTGGCGCTGTTCGGCGAATCGCCCGCGCGCGAGACGGCGCTCGTCTCCTGGCTCCTGATGGCGCAGGCCTATATGCCGACGCTGCGCTTTTATGGCCTGTCGCGGTGGCGCGCCTTTGCTTTGCCAGGCGTCGCGGCATGCTATACGTGGTTTACGGTTGAATCGGCTTGGCGGCACCTCAGCGGCCGCGGCGGCGAATGGAAAGGCCGCTATCAGGCGCCGCGCGCGCAAAAGTCGGCGCAGCGCTTCGAAACGCCCGGCGAGATCGAGGCGAACCGCCAGATCGAGGTATAGGGCGCGCCAGCGCCGTGGAGCGGCAAGACGGCGTCATATGGATATTGCGCAGACGAGTTCGGGAAAGACCCATCGCGACGAGAATTTCCCCGTCGCCTCCTTTCTCATTGCGCCGCGGCACCGCGCGCCGATCCTCGCCTTCTACGATTTCGTTCGCGCCGCCGACGACATCGCCGATCACCCGACGCTTTCCCCGCAGGAGAAGCTGGATCTGCTGGACGCGCTTGACGCCGCCCTGATCGGAGAAGCGGAAGAGGATGCGCCAGTGGCGCGCCGCCTGCGCGAGACCTGCCGGGAGCGGCGCCTCGATCCGCAGCATGCGCGCGACCTGATCACCGCCTTCAAGCGCGACGTGACGCAGCTGCGCTATCGCGACTGGGACGATCTCGTCGACTACTGCCGTTATTCCGCCATGCCCGTGGGGCGTTTCGTCTGCGATCTCCACGGCGAGAACCCCGGCCGGGTCTGGCCGGCCAATGACGCGCTCTGCGCGGCGCTGCAGATCATCAATCACCTGCAGGATTGCGGCAAGGATTACCGCAACCTCGACCGAGTCTATCTGCCCCAGGACGCGCTCGCGGCGCATGGCGCGTCTGTCGAGATGCTCGCGCAAGAAAGTGCGCCGCCGCCGCTCCTGGCGACGATCCGCGACCTCAACGAAAAAACCGGGCGTCTGCTCGCGCAGTCGCGCCCCTTCGCCGATCTGATCGACGACACGCGCCTCGCCATGGAGGTCGGCGCCATTCAGACATTGGCCGATCAGCTCGTTGCGCGCCTCGCGGTCGCCGACCCGCTTCGCGACAAGGTTCACGACGGCAAGTTGAGCTTTGCGCTAAAAGGAGCGGCGGGCGCGCTCGGCGCGCTTCTTCGCCGCGTTTCGCGTCCACGCCGCGCAGAGTCCGAGGCCGTCTCGAGCGCGCGCCCGAGGACGCGCCAGTGACAATGGACGCGCTTGCCGATCCCACGACGCTGCGCACGCGCGCCATCGCGACCAGAAGTTCCTTCTATCTCGCGATGCGCATCCTCGAGCCGCCGCGGCGCGACGCGATGTTCGCGATTTACGCCTTCTGCCGCGCCGTTGACGACATCGCCGACGACGAGGGCGACCGCGCCGCGCGCCGCGCCGCGCTCGACCAATGGCGCGCCGACCTCGATGAGCTTTACGCCGGCCGCATCCGCGCGCGCGTGAGCTTTCTCTCTGAACCCGTCCGCCGTTTCCGGCTCGACCGCGCCGATTTCGAGTCGGTGATCGAGGGCATGGCCATGGACGTCGAGGAGGATATTTGCGCGCCGGACTGGGAAAAGCTTGAGCTCTATTGCGATCGAGTCGCGAGCGCCGTGGGACGGCTGTCGGTGCGCGCTTTCGGTCTCGCGGAGGATGAGCCGGGCGCCGAATGCGATTTGCCGACGGGTCCGAAACTGCTCGCCTACCACCTCGGCCGCGCGTTGCAGCTCACCAACATCTTGCGGGACCTCGACGAGGACGCCGCGCGGGGGCGGCTGTATCTGCCCCGCGAGGCGCTTGAAACGGCTGGTGTGACAAGCTTCGCGCCGCACGCCGTGCTGTCGCATCCTTCGCTCGAAGAGGTGTGCGCGCCGGTCCTCTGCCGCGCCCGCGAACATTATGACCAGGCGGATCTGGTGATGGCGGGCCTGCCGAAGCGCGCGGTGAAAGCGCCCTATCTCATGGCCGCCGGCTATCGTTCGATCCTCGACAGTCTCGCCGCTCGCGGCTTTTCGGCGCCGCGCGCGCCGGTGCGGGCGTCGCGTCTCAAGCTCGTCAGCGCCTTCCTGCGACACGCCTTCACGTGAGCGAAACGGTTCATGTCGTCGGCGCGGGCCTCGCGGGGCTCGCCTGCGCGCTGCGCCTTGCCGACGCCGGACGGCGCGTCGCGCTTTACGAAGCCGCGCGCATGGCGGGCGGACGCTGCCGCTCCTATTTCGACGCTTCGCTCGGCCTGACGATCGACAACGGCAATCATTTGTTGCTCTCGGGCAATCGGGCGGCGCGGGATTACGCCAAACGCATCGGCGCAAGCGACGCGCTCGTTGGTCCGAGCGAATGCGCCTTTGATTTTCTCGACGCGCGCACGGCGCAGCGCTGGACGCTGCGCCCCAACGCCTCGCGCATTCCCTGGTGGGTGTTTGTCGCCGACCGGCGCGTTCCCGGCACGGGGCCGCTCGACTATCTCGGCGCCGGAAAGCTGCTCTTTGCGAAGGACGGCGCGACCATCGGCGACACCATGCATTGCCGCGGCGCGCTGTGGGAGAAGCTTTGGCGACCGGTTCTGCTCTCGGCGCTGAACACCGAGCCTGAAGAGGCGTCCGCCACGCTCGCGGGCGCCGTGCTGCGCGAGACGCTCGCGGCGGGCGGCGACGCCTGTCGCCCCATGGTCGCCAAGGGCGGCCTCGGCGACGCCTTCATCGAGCCGGCGCTGCGCACGCTTCGCGCCAAAGGCGTCGAGCCGCGCTTCGGCGCGCGTCTGCGCGACATCGCTTTCGAGGAGTCTCGCGTCGCCGCGCTGCGTTTCGGCGACGCGGAAGTGACGCTGGAAAAAGGCGACGCGGTGGTCGTCGCGACGCCGCCGTGGATCGCGCAGGAGCTTCTCCCCGGTCTCGTCGCGCCCGACGATTTTCGCGCGATCCTGAATGCGCATTTCAAGATCGCGCCGCCGCCGGGTCAGCCGCTGCTTCTCGGCATGATCGGCACGCTCACCGAATGGCTCTTCGCCTTCGACGATCGCCTGTCGGTGACGATCAGCGGCGCCGACCGCCTGATCGACGAGTCGCGCGAAGCGCTTGCGGAAAAGATCTGGGCTGAGGTCGCCGCCGCGACGGGCCTCCCGGCGGCGTTGCCGCCCTGGCAGATCGTGAAGGAGAAGCGCGCCACCTTCGCCGCGACGCCGGCGCAGGAAAAGCGCCGGCCTGACGCGAAGACGCGCTGGGACAATCTGTGGCTTGCCGGCGACTGGACGAATACGGGCCTGCCGGCGACGATCGAAGGCTCGATACGATCAGGGGATAGAGCGGCGGAACTGGCGACGACGGGCAATTGAACGGATCTTTCACGATTATATACTTTACTGATATCGCTAGCCCTGCGACTATCATCGGCAAGAAGCAAGGCAATGACACCCATCGAATTAAGCAACCCCGTTTACAGCGATGAAGACGCCGCCCGGAACCATATCGAATCGATCCGGTGGCCAGACGGGGTGACCTGTCCTCATTGCGGCGGCGTCAAAGAGGGTATCCGGCCTCTCCAAGGCAAGAGCATGGGGCCGGGCTGGTATTACTGCACGTCATGCAAGGACAAATTCACGGTTCGGATGGGCTCGATTTACGAGAGGTCGCATCTTCCTCTGCACAAATGGCTGTTGGCGTTCCGGCTCATGGCTTCATCGAAAAAAGGCTTTTCAGCTCAACAGCTTAGCCGGACATTGAACGTGACCTATAAGACGGCTTGGTTTGTCGCCCATCGGATTAGAGAAGCAATGGCCGATCATGACCCCGAGCCGTTCGGCGGCAAGGATAAGGTCGTGGAGGTCGACGAGACATTCCAAGGCCCGTCAGACGCCGTTTTCGTCAATGGCAAAGGCTGGCAAAAGAAGCGGGGAACCGCGAGCAAGCGGACGATCGTCCGCCGTGTCGAACGGGTAGAACGGGCCAAGAACGTCAAAGTCGAGGAATTGACGACCAAGAGCCTCAAAAAGGATCGTTGAGAATGTCGCGCTCGACTCGACGCTGAGCGCAAAATTACAAGGAGATCGGGAAGGAGTTCACCAAGCACGAGTCCGTCAATCACTCCAAAGGTGAGTATGCGCGGTGCGATGCGTCAACCAATCACGTCGAAGGCTTCTTTTTCGATTTCAAGAGAGGGATGTTGGAAACTAGTATCTGCATGAGCTCGATTTCCGGCATTCAAACCGGTCGATCTTGGCGTTGAAGATGACGAGCGGACATCGCTGTTGATTGCTGGCGCCAATGGCGAGCGGTTGATCTATCGCCGAATTAACAGCTGGGAAGCCGCGTAAGCGGCTCACTCGGAGGCAGTTCCGGACTTTGCGGCGGCCTTTTTTGCCTTTGGCTGTGAGGCTTCCGGCTCTCTTTGTGCGGCTTGGGCGGCATCTGTAAGGATCGGCGAATAGCCTTGTCCATCCGGGATGCTATCTCTTCGTCAGAAAGCACTTCCTGCTTCTTTATGTTCAACGGCGTGTCTCTTTGGTCCACCTGTTGCATCAACGACACTGTATGCGACTGTTCGCCACGGAAATGAACGAAAATCGGCTTAAGCGCTTGGTAATGCGGTATCGCATACGATATAGGTAGAGCTAGATGGAACCTTATGAGCGGGCACCGCGTTCCATGCCGAGTCAAACAATCTGAAGAGGTGCGTCATGGTGCTGTCGACTATCCGCCGAGGGCCCATTATCGGCCCGAAACCATAGTTGCAATGTCGGCCTCAGGAGTGTCTGAGGCGGACATTGATTTTGTCAACATTGGATTCATTGACTCTGTCATAAAGGGCATATCTCGCAATTACGTCATGCTTCCAATTAGACGGCAAATCATCATTGTCGAGCATGGCTTGAATTTCTGACGACGCCTTGGAAGGCGGGATTCGTCCTATGTGCAGTTTTGCCCAGATTGATGTCTCCTTGTAAGACCACCAATGCTCAGCGTTTTCAGATTGCTTTTCCGCAGCCGTTTTGTCTATATAAGGAAGAAGAGACGCAACGATCTCAACATCATAATTGTTTCCTCTTTGCGCCAAATAGAATACGTAGTTATTTGTATTTATGGCTACCGCATCCATGTACTTGCATAGTTCGCTCTTAGTAAGATCAGCTTCATTTTGTGCATCGATGTAATCTTTAATAACTTGAGCGTATTGATACCCTATCGATGAGATAGATACCGCCATATTCACATAGCTGTTGTAAAGATCATGATGTGCCCCGCCTTTCGCCGGTTTGGGCATATTTTTATATAGGTCTATGCATTGCCCTGATATTGTTGAGAATATCCGAGCCCCTATATCGCCTCTCGTTATCCGTGTTATATCTGCAAGTTTTTCTTGCGTCTTCTTGATCTCCTCCTTATGCATATCGCTTACTTTATCTTTTACCCATGTATTCACTAGGAAAGATGCGAACGCCATAGCAATTGCAAACGCTCCTATCCCAAATATTACGAGCTGCAAAAACATCGTAAGGGATTTATCTTTTATTCTTTGTATTTCATTTTGAAGGTCTAATGTCTGTTTTTCCAGTGACTCAATACGAGCGTTAGAATGCTCGCTTGCGATCAATGGCGGCTGCGATTGCAGTATCGGTGTGACAAGCTGTGGCGCTACAGGCGTAAAAGGCGTCGCTCCGCGAGCGATGGCATGCGGGCATATAAGAATAAGCGGCAGCCAAATTAGGCAGCAGATTAGACTCCTGCTCATATGAAAGCCCCCGATTGATATGGCCAAGCCGTTGATTTCAGGTACAAATCGATGCCGGGAATGAATTTCTTGCATATGAATCAAGGGTTTGCTATAGATTTGGCACGCCACCGGGTTGCCTCCGGCGGCGTGCCTTACTTAACGAGGCTGCAAAACAGCATCCTCCTATAATCCGATGAGGCTTACCGTGACCGCCTCAACGGTACTGTGTGGCCAGCGCGACCACTACGCTATCGCCCTTGTGGCGACTGCCGACTGCAGCAGTGACGCGGCCTGATGCAGTCGGGGTGCGGCGGAACGTTTGGACTGCCCACCGACTTGAAGATATCGCCACGTCCTTATGGAAGGGACAGTGGATCAGCCCTTGGCAGACTGATTGATTGACCCCCGCGTAATGCACGCGGGGGTTATTCTTCAGAACGGAATATCGTCGCCGTTTGGCTCCGTTCTCTCCGTCGTAACATTTTCGCCCTTCAACGGCGCGTCAGCGAAGCCGAATTTTCGGGCGGCCGCTTCAATAACCCGCCAATGCGCCGGACTCACTGGACTTTCCTCGACGATTTCGTGTTGAGAGTGCGCCTGAAGGCGTTCTCTCGCATCCTTTGGCCGCAACTCGACCCCATGTTTGAACGCAACAGGGATCAGCTGCGATTCAGAAAACCATCCTTTATCAAAGCCATGATAAAGGTCCGAATAAATCGACCTCCAAATCTTCGAAATGGAGCCCGGCTGGCGTCCACCTGTATAGGTAGGTCGAGTCCGAACGCGAACCGGCTCTACCGCGCTTGGGACGGCGCGGCCAAGGAACTGGTCGCGTACAGTCTTCATACCGCGCAGTTCGGCCTCCGCAATTTCTAGCTCGCGGCGTAGTTTTACAACTTGGGCCTCGCGGCCGGCGATGGCGGCGTCGATATCTGCGTTATTAACCATGGCCGGCACCTTATACGGCGGCTCTGGGTAAAAGGCAAATGGCTGCGTTTAAATATTTGCCCGGCCGCCAAATTATAATCAGTAAAGTATATAAATACGGGATCTTTCGTGATGCCGTAATTTAGGAAATGCGCTTTGCTAGGGGTCTTGCGGCGCGTTGACGCCCTGCGCCAGTCGGCTGTGACGGCGACTGTAGAGAAAATAAATCGCGAGCCCAACCGCCATCCAGATCGCGAAGCGCTCCCAGGCGACTGTCGGCAGGCGCGACAACAGCCAGATCGAGAAGCCGACGCCGACGAGCGGCGTGAAAGGCACGAAAGGCGCGCGAAAGCTGCGCTTCACGTCCGGCCGGGTGCGGCGCAGCACGATGATCGCCGAACAGATGACGACGAATGCGGAGAGCGTGCCGATGTTCACCAGCTCCGCTACTTCCTTGATCGGGTAGAGCGCCGCGACGAGCGCTGTCAGCGCGCCGGCGATCAGCGTCGGCCGATAGGGCGTAGAAAAGCGCGGATGAAGCTTGGCGAACCAGGCCGGCAGCAGGCCGTCGCGGCTCATGGCGAACCAGATGCGGGCGCAGGCGAGCAGGAAGGCGAGCATGACGCTGGCGATGCCCGCGACCGCCGCAAGCGACACGATGAAAGCGACCCAGGGCAGGCCGAGCGACGCAAAAGCGGTCGCGACCGGCGCCGGATTGTCGAGCGTGTCATAGCGCACAATGCCAGTGAGCACGAGCGACATGGCGATATAAAGCGTCAGCGCCACGACGAGCGACAAAAGAACGGCGCGCGGCACGTCGCGCTGCGGCGTGCGCGCCTCTTCGGCGGCGGTCGTCAACGTGTCGTAGCCAAACACGGCGAAGAACACGACCGCCGCGCCCTGCGCCACGCCTGAAAAGCCGAAGGGCATGAAGGGCGACCAATTCTCGACGCGCACATAGGGGAGTCCCGCCACGATCACCAAGAGCGCCGCGGCGATCTTGACGATCACCATCGCGGTGTTGAAACGCGCGCCGAGTTCGATGCGTAGGGTCAACAGGCCGGCGACGCCAAGCGCGCCGAGCGCGGCGAAAAGATCGATGACGCGACCGGCGCCGGTTCCCGGCGCGCCGCTCGCCCATTCGGGAAGCGCGAGGCCAAATTGCGCGAGCAGCGTCTGCAAATAGGCCGACCAGCCGATCGCTACCACGGCGACGACGAGCGCATATTCGAGTAGGAGGTCCCAGCCGATGATCCAGGCGGCGAGTTCGCCAAGCACGGCGTAGGCATATGTGTAGGCGCTGCCGGCGACGGGAATCATTCCGGCAAATTCGGCGTAGGAGAGCGCCGCCGCGGCGCTCGCGACGCCGGCGATCAGAAAGGAGAGGGCGACGCCCGGCCCCGCCTGCGTCGCCGCCACGACGCCGGTCAATACGAAAATGCCGACGCCGATGAGTCCGCCAAGGCCAATTCCGGTGAGCTGCCAGACCCCCAGCACGCGACGGAATCCGCCCGGCCGGTCGACTTCGGCTTGCAGCGATTCAATGGATTTGGCGCGCAGCAGCGAGGAGTAAAGCTTCATCAAAAAGGCCCGTCGGCGGGCGTGTCCGCCACGACGTCCATAGGCGATCCAGGCGGCGCTGTCATTTGCCGCCCGGCCCTGCGCAGCCGCAAAAAAAGAGCGGCCCCAGTAAGGCCGCTCTCTCTTCTTGTCAGGCCGGCGCGTCCTATTTCTTCGCGGCCTCGAGATGAGTCAGCGCCTCTTCGGCGTGTTTCGTCGCGACGTCGGCATGTTTCTGCTTGCCGTGGTCGATGGCCATTTCCAGATGCGAGATGCCCTGTTTGGTGTGCTCGTTCGGCTTTTGCGCTTCGGCGGCCTTTGCGTGCTTCAAGCCTTCTTCCGCGTGCATCGTCAGCGCCTCGGCCTTTCCCGCCTTGCCTTCGCTGATCGCCTGCTTGGTGTGGGTGATGGCTTCAGCCAGATGATCTTCGGCGTAGGCCAATCGGGGGGCGAAAAAGGCCGCGACGGATAGGGCCAGGGCGGTTGCAAAAATCCTGCGATTCATGGGGATCTCCTCGATGCTTCGCCGCATGAGCGTTAATATGGTCGCATTCGCCATAGTATCGAGGTCCTCTCCGGCATTCTCGATGTCGCGGCGCAATCACTGCCGGTCGGCGGCATAAAGCTCGCAACTCTCGCCGAACTCTGCGAGGCCGCCTTCAAGAAACGAGGCGAGAAGCGGAACGCCGAGCAGATAGGTCGATGTCGCGCCTTCGTGCCGGGCTCGCGCTTGCGCGAGAGCTTCGCCCCATTCGCTGGCGGCGAAGTCGCCCCGGCCCACCCACATCAGCGCGACCAGCTCGACCTGCTCGTCGATGTCCATCGCCTCGATAAAGGAGGAAACCTCGTCGCGAATCGTGGGGAACGCGTCCTCCGTCAACACGCTGACGAAACCGTCGTCCGTGGCGTTCGACGCGTCCGCATCGATTCCCTCGTCTTCGCTCTCAAGCTCGCGCGCCTTGACGACGACGAAACAGACTTTGTCCGTATTGATGGTTGGCATTTCTTCCTCTCCGCCGTTCTGAAAACGCGCTTGACCTTCGCCCTTGTATTGAAAGGTCGCCCTCTGCATATATTCCCCGAAGGCGAGATGTTTACCCGAGTCGACGCCGTATTTTGGAGCCGGAAATGCGTGTCGGCGCGCCGAAAGAAACCAAAGACAACGAATATCGGGTGGGCTTGACGCCGTCTTCGGTCGCCGAGCTTGCCCATGCGGGACATGACGTCTTCATCGAGCGCGGCGCAGGCGAGGGCGCGGGGCTGTCGGACTCGGATTACGCCGCCGCCGGCGCGAAGCTCGTCGATGGTCCTGAAGCGCTGTTTGCCGCAGCGCAATTGATCGTCAAGGTGAAGGAGCCGCAGCGACGCGAGATTGCTTATTTACGGCCGGACCATGTGCTCTTCACTTATTTCCATCTCGCCGCGGACGCTGAACTCACGCGCGAGCTGATGGCGAGCGGCGCCCAATGCATCGCCTATGAGACGGTCACGGCGCCCGGCGGCGGATTGCCGCTGCTCGCGCCAATGTCCGAAATCGCCGGCCGGCTCGCCCCGCAAATCGGCGCGCATTTTCTTGAAAAGCAGGCGGGCGGCCGCGGCGTTCTGCTTGCGGGCGCGCCGGGCGTGCCGCCTGCCGAGGTCCTGGTTCTCGGCGCGGGCAGCGTCGGCGCGCAGGCGACGGCGATTGCGCTCGGCATGGGCGCAAGCGTGCTTGTCGCCGACCGCAACCCCGAGGCGCTACGGCGTCTCGAAACACGCTTCGGTTTCGCCGCGCGCACCATTTATTCCACACGCGCCGCGATCGCCGAATCGGTGAAGCGCGCCGATCTCGTCATCTGCGCCGCGCTCGCGCCAGGCGCCAAGGCGCCGATCCTGATCACGCGGGACATGCTGGCGACGATGAAGCGCGGCGCCGTGATCGTCGATGTCGCGATCGATCAGGGCGGCTGCTGCGAGACGTCACGGCCGACGAGCCATTCCGACCCGACCTATGTCGTTGACGGGGTCGTGCATTATTGCGTCACCAACATGCCCGGAGTCACGCCGCGCACGTCGACGTTCGCGCTCAACAACGCCACATTGCCTTTCGTGCTGGCGCTCGCCAACAAGGGCTGGCGCCGCGCCATCGAGGACGACCCGCATCTTCGCGCGGGGCTGGAAATTTCCGCCGGCCGCATTCTGTCGCCGCCCGTCGCCGCCGCGCATGGTCTGCCGCTGTCGCCGCAGCTCATGGCGCTGGACAGCGCCGGCGCCGCATAGCATCCTGCTGAATGACGTCATCCATTCCGGGCCATGCGACTTATTCGCACAATCGATGCTGGAGAGCGGTCGCTCCGGCGCGTGCTTCGGCATTGCATTGTAATAATTCGCGCTTATGTCGCCGGGACGCATCTTCTCGCGCCAGGCCGGCAGAGCTTTTCTCATCAGCGCGCAATTGTTAGACCAGAGCGACGCGGCGTTTGCGGAGCGGCGCGCCCCATCATTCGAAAAACAGACAGGTTTAGGGCATGAGCGCGAACCAGGACCAGGATCCCGCCGCCAACCGGAAACGAGGCGCCACGGCGGCAAAGGTCTCCGCGCTCGGCAAGTCCGAAACGCCCGTGAAGCCGTCCCAAAAGGCCAAGAACAAGGCCAAGAAAAAGACCGCGGCGAAAAAGCCTTCCGCGCCCAGCGCTCCGCAAAAGGCCGCGCCCGCGACGCCTCATGGCGCCGGCGCTCCCGCGCCGCTCGCCAATCAGGAGACATTCGTCCGGTTTGATATCGAAGCGATCGCCGACAACATGGCGCAGCTCGTCGACGAGGGCCGCAAGGCGCTGGCCGCGGCGATCGGCGGCGCCAATCCCGACGAAACGCGAAGCGAACTCGCCGCGAGCGTCGCCGACGCCACCAAGACCCTCGGCGCCGTCGCTGAATATTGGCTGTCGAAGCCCGAGCGCGCCGCCGTCGCCCAGGCCGATCTTTACAGCGGGTTGAGCGAAATCTGGCGGCAGACGCTTCGCCGCTACGGCGGCGAGAATGTCGCCCCGATTGTCCCCTCGGATCTCTCCGACAAGCGCTTCTCCGGGCCTGAATGGAACGAGAATCCGTTCTTCGACTGGCTGCGGCAATCCTATCTGCTGGCGTCGCGCTGGGCGGGCGACATGGTCGAGAGCGCCGAGGGTCTCGATCCGCAGACAAAGGCCAGGGCGGTCTTTTATACGCGGCTGATTTCGAGCGCGATCTCGCCGTCCAATTTCGTGCCGACCAATCCGGAACTGTTGCGCGCCACGATGGACGCCAAGGGCGAGAATCTGGTCCGTGGCTTGAAAATGCTCGCGGAAGACATTTCCGCAGGCGGCGGCGTGCTGAAGATTCGCCAGAGCGCGGATCGGAAATTCGAACTCGGCGTCGATCTGGCGAATACGCCCGGCAAGGTGATCTGGCGCAATGACGTGATGGAGCTCATTCAATATGAGCCGACGACGTCGGAAGTTTATGCGCGGCCGCTGCTCATCACGCCGCCCTGGATCAACAAATTCTATGTGCTCGATCTCAACCCCGAGAAAAGTTTCGTGCGCTGGGCCGTCGAGCAAGGCTTCACGGTTTTCATCATCTCCTGGGTCAATCCCGACGAGACCAAGGCCACAAAGGGGTTCGAGGCCTATATGCACGAGGGCGTGCTGACCGCGCTCGACGTGATCGAGAAGGCGACGGGCGAACGCAAGGTCACGGCGGCGGGCTATTGCGTCGGCGGCACGCTGCTCGCGCTGACGCTCGCCTATATGGCTGCGACCGGCGACGATCGCATCGACAGCGTCACCTTCTTTGCGACGCAGGTGGATTTTTCGGACGCCGGCGATCTGCAGATTTTCGTCGATGAGGCGCGGCTCGCGGCGCTCGACGAAAGCATGGCGCGCACCGGCTATCTCGAAGGCTACAAGATGGCCAACGCGTTCAATATGCTGCGGCCGAACGAACTCATCTGGAATTATGTCGTCAACAATTACATGAAGGGGGTCGAGCCCGCCGCTTTCGATCTCTTGTATTGGAACTCCGATTCAACGCGCATTCCGCGGGCCAATCACTCCTTCTACCTGCGCAGCTGCTATCTCGAAAATCGTCTGGCCCGCGGCGAGATGGTCATCGACGGCGTTCGGCTCAATTTGCGTCAGGTGAAGGCGCCGGTCTTTGAGATCGCGACGAGGGAGGATCATATCGCGCCGGCGCAATCCGTGTTTCGCGGCGCGAGGTTTTTCGGCGGCGACGTGACCTTCGTGCTCGGCGGCTCGGGCCATATCGCGGGGATCATCAACCCGCCCTCCAAAGACAAATATCAATATTGGACGGGCGGCCCCCCGAAAGGCGCTTTCGAGGACTGGATCAAGAAGGCAAAGGAAACCAAGGGCTCCTGGTGGCCGCACTGGCTGGCCTGGGTGACGGCGCAGGCGCTCAAGAAAGTCCCCGCGCGCCAGCCCGGCGGCGGCAAGCTCAAGATCATCTGCGACGCGCCCGGGGAATATGTGCGGGTAAAAGGATAGGCGGCAGGTTGGATCGGGCAGGGTCGCGGCGCGGAACGTGACGCCGCGGCCCAGCCGTTAGTGCGCGCGCGGTCTCACTATGTCCGTAGACGCAGCGGGTCCGCGACAACCAATGAGGTCATCCTAGAGGCTTACCCTGGAAGAACCCCGATTCGCTCAAAGAACCAGTAGACCCCCGCAACTGCGATCAGCGCTGAGACCACGTAGACGAGCTTCTCACTGCGCTTGCCGCCTGTCTGCTTGTCGACGAAGAACAGGATCGGCATCACCGCGAAGACGATAGCGATCTGACCGAGTTCGACGCCGATGTTGAAAGCGGCGAGCGCCGGCACGACGCCGCCCTGCGGCACGCCCATCTCGGTCAGCGCCGAGGCGAAGCCGAACCCATGGATGAAGCCGAACAAGAAAGTGTTGCGCCACCGGTTGTCGACGTCGCGCGAGAAATAGTTCTCCACAGCGACGAAAACGATCGAAGCGGCGATCAGCGCTTCGACCAATGTTGAGGGAAGCGTGAAGATATTGAGCGCCGCCAGCGACAGCGTGATCGAATGCGAAATGGTGAAGGCGGTGACGATCTTCACGACCGGCCAGATGCGGGTAGCCCACAGAATGAGGGCGAATAAAAAGCACAGATGATCGTAGCCGGTGACGATGTGTTCGACGCCGGCTTTGAGAAACTTCCACATCAGCTGTGCGGTGGTTTCCATCGGCTTTGACAGATCGAGCGGGGGATCGTCGGGGTAGAGCATGGTCTGGCCGGCGTTTTCGCTCCCCTCGAGGGTGACGAGATGCTTTCCCTTTGCGCCCTGCGCTGCGAGGAGCTTCGTCGCGTCATAGAAGAGCGTTCCGTTCGTTCCGCCGCAGTCGAAGCGGATCATGACGAGCGCGCTGTCCTGGTTGGTGGGGTCTTCGCCCGACTTTTCGACATTGGCGATGCAGGCGCGGCCTGTCGCATCGCGCATCGCGACACGCTTTTGGACAAATTTGCCGATTTCCGCTTCGAGCGCGCCGGGCCCCGAGAGGTCGACGCTGGCGCGTTCGCTCATCGTGTCCTGAAACATGCGCTCGAGATCGGTGGCGAGAAAGCCGACCTCGACGGCATAGGTTCGATTGTCCTTGGGAAGGATTTTACCCGTGGAAATATCGGGCGTATGCGCCATGGCCGGAGCCGCGAGGCCGACGCAAAACAAGATTAAGGCGGCGACTATCCTGAAAACCCCGGTCATACGCGCTCCCCCTGTCGTTGCCGCGCAACATGCCAAACGCCGCTGCGCTGGACAAGACAGCGGAAGCGGGAGCGTTCCGCCGGCTGCGCCTCGGGCGCCCGCCACCGACCTTGCGGCGCGCCCGTGAGGAGTTCTGAGCTTGTAGGATTGGTGGGGGAAGTATAAATCTAACCACGGCGCATACGCATTTGATCTTGTTGTATTTATTGACTTTTGCTGCAGAATTTGGCACAGAGATTTAGCACAAACATCCGTCCATTAGCCCCCATGCGGCCTTAACCTCAGCCACCTCTATGAACCTTCCGAACTACCTCAAGAGAAGCCCTAAGACGGGCGTCTTCTCATTCCGAATGGCGGTGCCTGAAAAGCTCCGCCCGGTAATCGGCAAGCGGGAGGTCAAGCAGTCGCTCAAGACGAAAGATCACCGAAAGGCGCTCGTCATAGCGATGCGTCTACACGAGGAATGGAAGGGACGTTTCGTCGTTGCTGAACAGCGGCTCAAGGATGGAAGCTCAGAGACCTCCGGCCTCACGCTTTACGATGATGCGCTTGCATGGCTGCACTCGTTGGATTTGGAGAACAAACCGCTTCGGCGTGGGCAAGTTCCTGAGCAAGAGTTTGATGATCGCATGGATTATGCAGACGCTCTGATCGACGAATACCAGCGCAAACCCGATCCGCTCACGAGCATGAAGATCGCTGCGCTACAGGGTAGCCTCAAGCGCCCAACTCCTACGGTCAGGGATGCGGTGAACCTGTATCTCCAAGAGAAGAACCCGCCCGGCAAGCGGACTGAGGCGAAGGCGAAACAGTTTGACCTCCATATAAGGCGCAACGAACGGTATCTGCTTGCGGCTCTCAAGCGAGACAAGGCGCTCATTGGGATAAACCGTCAAGATGCTCGGCAGTTCAGAGATTATTTGAAGGCACGTAAGGACTCACGAGATGGGACGGCTTTGAAGCCTGAGAGCATCAACAGGAGTCTGCAAGCCATCGTGGCTGTGTTCAATCACGCCATCCGAGAATATCAGCTTGACGTGAAGAACCCGTTTAGTGGGCTTTATGTGGATGACCATGAGGCCAAGGGTGAGAAGCGACACTCCTTCACCGACGAACAGTTAGAGGCCTATCTGACTGCTGCATCAGAGACGCTTAACTCCGAGGCGATGCATTGCACTGTGTTGATGGCTTACACAGGAGCGAGGACAGACGAGATAGCTGGCCTAGAGGTTCAAGACGTTGCGCTTAATGATAATGAGGAAATACCCCACATCTTCATTCGTCCAAACCGGACGAGACCGAAGCTCAAATCCCCCGCCAGTAAGCGTGTGCTTCCTCTGATCGGCCCTGCGTTGGCGAGCGCCAGAGAGGCTGTTGAGGAAGCCCAAAAGCGGAATGGCGGTGACTGTCAGGACGCTCCACTGTTTCCTCGTTACGGACGACCGAGAGGAGCAGACGCGCTTTCTGCAGTTCAGAACAAACTCATTCGTAAGAAGCTCAACATAACCGATCCCAAGATCACAGCGTATTCCACTCGCCATCGGATGAAGGACAAACTGAGGAACGCACTCATAGACTCTGACTTGCAGGATGCGATCATGGCTCATGAACGAGGGCAAATCTCGGATCGTTATGGGAATGGCTATTGGCTGGATGTTTTGAGTAAGGCGTTGAAGAAGGCGCTGGGCGTTTAAGGCGTCAGGCGTGACGGCGCTCCTGAGGCAAGCAAGTTTGCAGTCTATGAAGCAATAACTATTACGATGATGTAATAATAATAGTTTAACGTTAGCAACAGCTACCATTATGTAAGTAATATTAAGCTATTTTTTGGCAAACTTGGCCTTGACAGCCTGCTTAGCATTATTTAGTCCTATCTCTGTCGCTTACTAAACGCTAGTGAACGCTACCAATGAGCAGTGGATATATAACCGTCGAAGCCTACATCAAGAACTATGAGCCCCATTATAGAGATGAGGTTGAGGAACAGTCGGCTGAGCTTGGGCCTTGGATGGAAGCGAGGGAGAAGGACTTGGGTCTGGCCCCTGCATACAATGAAGCGGGGCGCAGGGTGTTCCAGAAGGGCCTTGTGGCGTGGGGGTTTTCTAGAGTGGGATGAGATAGGATATGTGGGGCGTGAATTATCACGCCTCATTTTTTTCTGACGGCACAAAAGAAAGTTGGACACCCATGATGAAAAGCATTTTCGGTTTGCTCTTGTTTCTCTCGCCTGCATCGGCTTTCGCAGGCTGTAGCTCATATGACTCGTATGATGAGAACTGTAGCGGGTCAGACTATGCAATCGAACACGAACGAGAGCAGCGGCTGGAACGCGTCGAGCGTGACATGAGGCGTATGCAGCAGGAGCAGATGCTCAACCAACAATACGACAGGTATAACCGCTACTAAGGATGGCAACGCAGCCGGTCACAAGGTTAACTTGGAGCGAGCTATGGACGTTTCTGAGGCTGCGGCAAGGCATCTAATGCTGGCCAGCGCGCTCTTTCTGGACTCCTTACATTCAGAAGTGAACTACAGGTCCGTATCTACGACACAATAGACAATGATGATATTGCCTTGCTCGCCAAACGAGACATAATGTCTTTCCTTGGACAAGGCTGTTTCATGATGCGGGGTCATTTTTGGTGGCGACCGGCAAGCCGCTTTGGTGGTCGGCCCCCATCGGGTGATCCAGTTCGAATGTTAGTTTAAGAGCGGCATTTGGACCAGCGGCTGAGCGCCCGGCGGAGCTGGCTGGGGTTGCGCAGCCGGGCACTCGGGGAACAGAACCGCCGGGGCTGGCGGCCGATATCCCAACGACGAATGTGGCCGCACTTCATTGTAATGACGCCGCCAGCTTTCGATGATGATCCGCGCCTCCTTGAGCGAGTAGAAGATCTCGCCGTTTAGCAGTTCGTCACGAAGCTTCGAGTTGAAGCTCTCGCAATAGCCATTCTCCCATGGACTGCCTGGCTCGATGTAAGCGGTCCTGGCGCTGACCTGCCCCTGAAAAGTTCCTCCAGCTTCGCTTAGAGTCTGACCCATTGCAGGGACGGACGAGATGAAGAAGAAGCGGTTCATGGAAGAGCAGATCATCGGGATTTTACGAGAGCAGGAAGCGGGCGCGAAGGTCGCGGATCTGGCGCGCAAATACGCGGTTTCGGAAGCGACGCTCTACAACTGGAAAGCCAAATTCGGCGGC